>ERZ651776.65-NODE-65-length-145785-cov-7.932399_pt1 | contig 145785 bp, 135 predicted proteins | sample MGYA00514761_ERZ651776 | MGnify/ENA metagenome assembly ERZ651776
AGCCATCTGCTAGCAAAAATTGATCTTTCTATTACGTTTTCGATAAAATCTTGCATAATACAACTCTTTCTTTGCTTTACCTTATTGTAGAGTAAAAGCTTGAAGAGTAGAATGCAAACCTAAATAGTTTTCCTACGTAAGCGGTTATTCTTCGTTAAAATTTGTATTTAATCGCTAGTTGTAAATTTTGACGGTTAATAACAAACATTTATGTTTAAATTGTCGTCGAACTTCTAAAATTACGATGTTGGTGATAAGTTAAACTGATAAAATAGATTGTGATAACTTGAACAGTTCACAGAAAGCCGACAATAGTCAACACTATAAAAATATATCAAATGTTAGGTAGCAAAACATGATAGCAACAAATTTAAATCAGATAGAGACATTTATAGAAAACTCTTTAGTCGAGTCTTTTAAAACTCCAAATGTTGAGAGTTTTGGAGATCTAATTAATATACATAGTATTGGGATAATAGGTGCTGGAACCATGGGTGGTGGGATTGCCATGAACTTTGCAAATGTTGGCTTACCAGTAACAATTATTGAAACTAACGAAACTCAGTTGGCTGCTGGCTTAGAAAGAGTGCGAGTAAATTATCAAAGAAGTGCTGATCGAGGAAGGTTTCCACAAAAAGAAGTTCAGCAAAGGATGAATTTAATTAACGGCGGGACTACTCTAAGCGACCTTTCTGGGTGTGACCTTATAATCGAAGCAGTGTTTGAAGATATAGAGATTAAAAAGCAAATTTTTTCAGAGCTAGATAAGATTGCTAAACCTAATTCTATATTAGCGACAAACACTTCTGGGTTAGATATAAATAGTATAGCTAGTATGACTAGTAGGCCTGAAGATGTTATTGGGTTACATTTTTTTTCACCGGCTAATGTAATGAAACTGTTAGAAATAGTTCAAGCTAAGTATACAAAGCCGATAATTATTAGATCATGCATGGAAATTGCAAAAAAAATAAATAAAATTCCTGTTTTAGTAGGGGTATGTGATGGGTTTGTAGGAAACCGAATACTTTGGGCAAGACAGAGTCAGGCAATGAGATTGGTCGGCAAAGGTGTGATGCCTTGGGATATAGATAAGGCGTTAAATGATTTTGGATTCAAAATGGGACCGTTCCAAATGTCTGATTTGGCTGGGCTCGACCTTGGTTGGTCAAAAGGCGTCAAAACAAACAACCCCATAAAAGATGCTCTATGTGAATTAGGAAGGCGTGGTCAGAAAACTCTTCGGGGATATTACGATTATGATGGAAATCGAACCCCAATCCCATCGAAAGAGACAGAAAAGGTTATTAAAGCCATCACTAATGTTGATCAAACTACCATGCCAAAAGAAAAAATTATTGAAACCTTAGTATATCCCATGATCAATGAAGCCTTGCAAATTCTACACGAGAATAAAGCACAAAGACCCTCAGATATTGATGTTGTTTGGTTGTTTGGGTACGGATGGCCACGGTCCAAGGGTGGTTTGATGTTTTATGCGGATCAAATTGGAGCTGCTAATATTTTACAGAAAATGAACGCCCTGTCTTTGGAAGATAGGAATATAAAAATTTCAAATTTGTTATTTGATGTAGTTAGGAATAATGGAAAATTTCTAGATATTGATTCCGGTGGATTAATCGCAACCTAAATGGGGAGAGTGCTTATGGCTTATGAATACGTAAAAGTTGAGAGAGTTAATAAAACTCTTGTTGTCACAATGAACCGACCAGAAGTGTACAATGCGATTCACTCGCCAATGCATCATGAAATGGAGAAAATTTGGAATGATTTCTCTGCCGACCCTGATTTATGGGTTGCAGTTCTTACGGGCGAAGGTCTTAAAGCATTTTCAGCCGGTAATGACTTAAAATACACGGCAAAAGGGGGTGAAGGATCTATTTGTGGGACAGGATTTGCTGGACTTTCAACACGTTTCAATTTGGAGAAACCCATTATTGCTGCAGTGAATGGATTTGCTATGGGTGGAGGGTTTGAAACTGCTCTTGCCTGCGATATAATAATTGCTTCTGACAATGCGATTTTTGCTTTGCCCGAAGTAAGAGTGGGGTTTTTAGCGGCTGCGGGAGGTGTGCAGAGGTTGGTCCGTCAAATTGGACGAGGTGCTGCGATAGATATGTTGCTTACTGGAAGGCAAGTTACTGCTCAGGAAGCTCTTTCTCTCGGTATAGTTAGTCAAGTTGTCAAACAAGACAGGTTACTAGAAATAGCTTTTGAGAAGGCGGAGGCGGTCGCTTCAGTTTCTCCATCGGCTATAAAGGCAACTAAGCGGGTTTTAAATGCTATGGACAAAGATTCTAAACTTCCAGAAAGCTTATTATATAGTAGAGAAGTTGTTGACGAACTTCGAAGGACTGAAGACTTTAAAGAAGGAGTAAATGCGTTTGTCGAAAAACGTAAACCCAAATGGAAAAATAGATAAAATATTTTTTTAAAGAAATGCAAGTAGCTTTAATAATTATAAAACTAGAGATATCTGAGAAAGTTAACTTGAAATTTGATAGTTCCACATGTCTTTCACCCAAGTTATAAAACATATCTAGAAGAAATTTTACTTTGGTAAACAGAAAAAGTTTTTTGAAACAATTCCTTGAACACCGATATGATTTCTATGACAAAAACATAAAAGGTCACTAGGTGTACAGAGAAGCTAGCACAATTAGTGAATAATTATCCATTTACCAATAACTAAATCAACACCTTGGTGTTTAAAAAGATTGACTGGATTAGAAGCTCCAGAAGTTACGCGATCTCAAATAACCCTGCCGCTCCCATTCCACCGCCAACGCACATCGTACAAACTACATATTTTGCACCCCGTCGTTTTCCTTCTATCAGTGCATGTCCAACAACACGGCTTCCTGTCATTCCAAATGGGTGTCCGATAGAAATACTTCCACCATTAACATTAAGCAGGTCATCTGGTATTTCAAGCTTATCTCTGCAGTATATGACTTGGCTTGCAAAAGCCTCATTCAGTTCCCACAGGCCTATATCGTTTATCTTTAAATTATGCTGTTTTAGTAACTTAGGAACAGCAAACACTGGTCCAATACCCATCTCGTCAGGTTCGCAGCCAGCAACTGATATCCCGCGATATATACCTAGAGGTTGAAGACCCCTTTTTTCTACTTCTGTAGCTTCCATTAATACGCAGGCTGAAGCTCCGTCAGAGAGTTGAGATGCATTACCTGCAGTAATATAATTACCCTTTTTTAAATAAATTCCGTCTTTAAATACAGGTTTTAGTGAGCTAAGACCATCTAATGTTGTATTAGTTCTATTTCCCTCATCATTTTTTAAATTAACTTCTTTTGTTAGTATTTTTCCAGTTTCTTTGTCCTTAATTTTCATTTGTGACTTTAGTGGAACTATTTCAGTATCGAGTAAGCCAGCACCCTGTGCATTGGCTGTTCGCATTTGTGATTGATAAGAGTATTCGTCTTGAGCTTCTCTACTGATACCATAGCGTTGGGCAACATTTTCTGCTGTTTCAATCATAGTCATGTACAAGGTGGGTAAGTAGGTTTCAAACCATGGGTCTCGGGCTCTGTCAGTTCGAAAATGTTCATTTCGAGTTAAAGAAACAGACTCAACTCCGCCACCAACTGTAATTTTCATACCGTCGTCAATAATCTCTTTTGCGGCTGTTGCTATGGCCATCATCCCTGAGGCACATTGGCGATCAAGCGACATACCTGCAACGCTCACTGGTAATCCTGCTCTTAAAAGAGCTTGCCTCGCAATGTTACCTTGTTGTGTACCTTGTTGAGAAGCTGCTCCTAAAACTACATCATCTATTTCCTCTTTAGCCACTCCGGAACGCTTAACCGCCTCGGATATAGCGTGACCCGCAAGAGTTTGGGCCTGTGTATCGTTGAAAGCTCCTTTGAAGGCTTTTCCTATTGGTGTTCTCGCAGTTGATACTATAACAGCTTCTCTCATAATTTTCCCCTAAAAGTTGGAACTATTGATTTTCTAACACTCATTAAATTTAGCTATGCTGTTGTGGTATTTGGTTTAGTAACAAAATCATTAAGCTTACTCTCACAAAAGTAACTATTAATAACATTAAAGTTCATATCTCATGAGTAAATGTGTTTAAAGCCAAAAGTTTGTCTATTTTTAGTAGATGGAATCTTGCCCCTTGCCTGCTCAACCTCACTCAGATCTATGTCAATGCTTACTTGGTCAGTTTTGGATCCACCAAGGTCAATAATAACTTTTCCCCATGGATTTACGATCAAAGAGTGCCCATAAGTTTCTCTACCATCTTCGTGTTTTCCTACTTGGGCTGCTGCTATAACCCATGCTCCTGTCTCTATTGCACGAGCTCTTAATAATACCTCCCAGTGTGCATCTCCTGCATGAAGCGTAAATGCTGAGGGAATAAATAATACTCTTGCATCATTTTGTGCGTAGCGTCTGTAAAGATGAGGAAATCTAAGGTCATAGCAAATACTCATCCCCCATCCCCCCCATGGAGTACCTACAAGGACTGCATTTTCTCCTTGTTTGTAGTGCTTGGATTCAATAATTGGCTTTCGATCAACTGGAAAAATATCAAACATATGTATCTTGTCATATGATGCAACGATTGAGCCATAGTTATTTATAAGAGCTGAATGGTTTAGTATCTTTTTGCCACTTTTTATTGGTGTTGACCCAATATGGATCCAAAGATTATAAATCTTAGCCAGATTACAGCATGCTTTTATAAATGGATCTTCCGTTTTTGTTGTAATTGATTTTCGCGCTTCAGCTACATTTTTATCTAATAAACCTGAGTACTCAGGAAGTACTAAAAGATCTGTGTCTTTTGCTTTTTGAGCGGCAATTTCAATAGTTTTAATATTATCTTGATGATTTGTTTTCGATTGCATTTGCAATATAGAAACTTTTAAGAAACTCTTATTTTTGTTCATTGCTTTGACTCAATAATTAATTATTAGTTTACTATATTAAGTGAAAACTATTTTTCAAACTAGAAACATCAGTAAAACAATAAAAACTAAATTAAAGCTTATGAATAGAAATTAAGATATTTTTAATATTTTGAATTTAGTATCATATTGTGAGATTTTTATTATAATATGATAAAAAAGTATGTATAAATATTTCATCAAATATAACTGCCGATTCTACTTTTTAGGAATAGTTAATGCCAGACTTGATTAAACTTGGTAAAAAACAAAAAGCTATTAAGGCCAAAGTGCATCCCAAAGTTTTGGCTATGTCTGATGTAGTGGCGTTCCGACTTGCGCGGTTGGTAGCAGCCCATGAAAGAGATGGATCCTATTGGTTTAATAAAAATTTTCAATTGAGCTTAACACAGTGGCGAGTTTTAGGTTTATCTAAAGAATTTGAGCCTATAATTTTTAAAGATATTCGATTGATGTTAAATATTGATAAGGGGCAACTTAGCCGAGCGGTAAAACATCTTGTAAGTAGGGATATATTGTTCACAAACATTTCAAAAAAGGATGCTAGGCTAGTAGAGATTCACACAACAAGCAAAGGAAAAAAATTACATGGTGAAGTTTTAAAGTTTAGTATCCTAAGAAATGAGTTGATCGTGAAAAACTTAACAAAATTAGAATGCCAAGAGTTTTTCCGTCTACTAGAAAAGATTTCTAGCGTTAAGTTAGAAAAAATTTAGTTAAATTTTTGTGTTTATAATTGTTATTATATAATATACTCAAACAAACTTTGCATAATTCATTTCCAATAAGATGTGTGCGTGTCTCTAAGTCAGAGTAAAGTTTTCTTTAATACCCAGGCAGATCGGCCAAGCCTGCAAGTTGACTCACGCAACTTAATAATTATATTTGCGGATCATTAATTAAAATAAATGCGTTATATCACAAGAATGGTGTAGCGATAAATTGTTAGTAGGGGTCATATATCAATACTATACAACTAGCTATTTTGATAAAAAGTTGGCTTAATAGCCTATTTATTAAACTTTAGTTTTTACGCGTGAGAACGAAAAAAATGTCTAATGCTAAAATTTATAATATAGATCCCATCAAGTTTAACTTGGACCCATACCCTGATTTAAAAGCTATGAGACGAAATCAGCCGATCTCGTTTGTGCCTGAATTAGGTGCAACACTTATGACATTGAGAGATGATATTTTTATAAATGAAAAGTTAATAAATGTTTTTTCGTCTGACCAACCTGATGGGTTAATGACTCGGTTAATGGGAACTAACATGATGAGAAAAGATGGAGAAGCTCATAAGAAAGAACGTAAAGCTACTTTTAAAAGTTTTTCTCCTAGAACTGTTCAAGATGTTTGGAAGCAGAGCTTCGTAAAGGCAACATCTAATATTTTAGATTCATTGCGAGATAAAAACACTGCAGACCTTGTAACTGAATTTGCTATGCCTGTGTCGGCTGAAGCTCTGAAAGTTGTTACTGGCTTAGAAAATATGAATTCAGCAGAAATGGACCGTGTAAGTCAGGGGATGATAGATGGTGTCGCTAATTATTCAGGTAATATAGAAATTGAAAATAACTGCCAAAACTGCACTGCCTCAATAGATTATCATATTGATGATATTCTTCCAAAGTTAAAAAATAATCCTGATAACTCTCTCATATCGGTTCAGCTAGAAGCGGGTTTAAGTATTGACCAATTAAGAGCCAATATAAAATTGGCTATCTCAGGTGGACAGAATGAACCAAGGGACGCAATTGCTGGTACTGCATGCACATTGCTTCAGTACCCTGACCAGCTAAAACGTATTATAAATCAGAAAAATACTTGGCTAGAAGCATTTGAAGAATTTGGCCGGTGGATGTCTCCAATTGGCATGTCCCCAAGGCGAGCTATAAAAGAATATTCTTATGAGGGAGTTGAATTTTATCCAGATGATAAGGTATTTTTTATGTTCGGTTCGGCTAATCGAGATGAGACTATCTTTGATAGCCCAGAGATATTTAATATTGAGAGAGATACCAGTTTATCAATTACATTTGGAGCTGGACCACATTTTTGTGCAGGCTCTTGGATTTCAAAAGTTTTAATCGCAGAAGTAGCACTTCCAATGCTTTTCGCTAGGTTGCCAGAGCTTAGATTGGAAGAGGACATAACATTTAGTGGTTGGGCTTTCAGAGGACTTAAGTCTGCTCAAGTTAGCTGGTAAAAAGCTGCGCAAACAGACTAAAATTACAAAAAAATATGTAAATTTGTAATTTTAATATTGTCTCGCATCCTCTCAATAAATACGTTACGGTTTGAAGCATAAATTCATTAAAGGAGCCCTTTTATTATGGTAATGCAAAACGCTAAAACAGTGATTATTGAAGAGTTTGGTGGCTCCGATATTTTAAAAATTGTTAATAAAGAGGTTGGTGAACCTGGGACTGGAGAGCTAAGAATAAGACATAAAGCTTGTGGCCTAAATTTTATTGATGTTTATCAGCGAACAGGAATGTACCCCTTAACTCCTCCAGTTGCACTAGGTATGGAGGCATCGGGGATTGTTGAAGCTGTGGGTGCGGGTGTTACTCATGTAAAAGAAGGAGATAGAGTAGCATACGCGTCAAACCCACCTGGTGCATATACTGAATTGCGCGTTATGTCAGCGGCACAGGTTTGCCCATTACCTGACTCAATTTCTTTTGAGGAAGGTGCGGCTATGATGTTAAAGGGTCTGACTGTACAGTATTTATTTCATCGGACAGTTCCATTAACTAGGGGTGATACTGTTCTTTTCCATGCAGCAGCTGGTGGTGTTGGGTTAATAGCATGTCAGTGGGCAAGGTCCGAGGGAATAAACCTTATTGGCACAGCTGGAACTGACAAAAAGTGTCAATTAGCTTTGGATCATGGAGCAACTCACGCAATAAACTATAAAACGGGGAACTTTAAAGACAAAGTACTAGAGATTACGGATGGAAAAGGAGTTCCGGTAGTGATGGATTCTGTTGGTAAAGATACTTTTGAAGGTTCTTTGGATTGCTTAAGTCCTTTAGGAATGATGATAACATTTGGACAAGCATCAGGAAAAATTCCCCCAATAGATGTTGGGATGTTAGGAACCAAGGGTTCTTTGAAACTTACTAGACCAACGTTATTCTCGCATATTTCTGATCATAATTCCTGTCAAGAAATGGCAGAATCTCTATTTAGAAAAGTGATTTCTGGCGAGGTGAAAATTGTTATAGATCAGCGTTTTAAGCTTAGTGAAATAGCTAAAGCACATGATGCACTAGAGGGTAGAGAAACTACTGGAGCCACTATATTAGAGGTTTAACTTGTTACTAGGTTTTTACGTACATTTTTAGGAAGTAATGAAAAAATTATTACAAGATTTAGTAAGTTCCAAAGAATTCCGTTCCAAAAAGCTAGTGTGTAAGAGCCGCTAAGGTCGTATATCCATCCAGACATCCATCCGCCTAAAGCCATACCTACAATAGTCATCATTAGTACGAACCCTACTCTTGCTCCTGCTTCTTTGGCTGGCATATGTTCACGTACTACAATTGCATAACTTGGAACGATACCGCCTTGAGATAATCCAAAAATTAACGATACTAAATATAAAGAAACGAGTCCGTTAAAAGGCAGATATAAAAATAAAGCGATACATTGAAGGCCAGAACCAATCAATAATGTTCTTAGGCCTCCAATTTTATCCGCTAGAAAACCCGAAACTATTCGAGAGACTATTCCACCAGCTAACATTAAGGATAACATGTTGCCGCCTACCGTTGATCCAAAACCCAGGTCGACACAGAAAGCTACTATGTGGACTTGTGGCATTGACATTGCAACGCAACACGCAAGACCAGCTAAGCCTAAAAATAATTGTAGAGACTTTGGTGACAGTTGGGTGCTTTGCGCTCTATTCTGTGAGATCAAATCATCAGCTTGAGTAGATTCTGCAGAGATTTTTCGCTTAAGTGCAAGTGACAGTGGGGCCATTATCAGTACTGCAGCAATTGCAAGAACCAAATAAACTGTTCGCCAACCGTAATTTAAAAGTAAGTCCCTCGTAAATATTGGCCAAACTACGCCAGAAAGGTAATTTCCGCTAGCAGCTAGAGCCACAGCTATCCCTCGTTTTTTTAAAAACCAAATTGAAGTATCTGCAATTACAGGGCCAAAACTCGCACCTGTCCCAAAACCAATCACGAACTGTATTAAAGCCAGTGATAATATTGAACTACTTTGAGCTGCAAAAATAAAACACAAAGCTAAAATAATAGAAGAAAAAAGTAGGACAGTGGAGATATTATAGCGATCAGCTAATTTTCCCATGTAAAAGTTGCCAAGTGCAAAACCTAACATTGTTAGAGTGAAAGGTAGTGACGCACTTGCTCTATCAATCCCAAACTCACTTTGAACTGAAGGTAAAACTAAGATAATTGCCCACATCCCAGCATTTCCAACAATAGCTATCATTAGAGAAATCGCCAACCTTAACCAAGAGTATAGGCTGTCATGTTGAGTGCTGGAAGCCATTTAGTAGATTATCCAAATTAACGTCGTTTAATAGTAACCCAAATTAACTTTATTGAGACCTTCTTACGGTGTAATGAAAGTCGTTGGCAATATTATAGTTTTTAGGGAAGTAAAAAAGTGAATCTTCTTTTAAATCTATATTCAGTGCGTACTAGATCTGGTTGTGGGGTAGGGACTCTCAGCGATATAGCGGTATTTATAGCACATTTAGGTGATTTAAATGTTAATTAGACCACATTTTGGAAAAAAAAATGTTTTTTTTTGTTGACTAGGCGGATTATTGCCGATGTAAAGGGCGCAGCAAGTGTAACAGCTTGTCTAAATTCAGGTTTTTAAATCTGTTTCAACTTCTGTGAGGGTTTCTAAATCTTCATGGAGAACAAAATACAGGAAGGTAAATACAATGGATAAAATGAAAAAAACTATCGGAGCAATGACAGACCTAGGAATTGCGCTATTAACATTTGGTATTATCGCGTCACTACTAGTTGGCCCAGCTAATCTATCATTTGTTGGTAACGTTGTTGGAAATATCACAGATCTAGTAGCAGCGTTAGGTTCTAACGGACTTGTTGGCTTAATCACTCTGATGATCGTTCTAAACTTGGTTGACAGATAAGTTTAATTTAAAATTTTCTTCCCCTGGCATGAAAGATAGTTTGTGGAAAAATTAAGTCAGAGGCTAGTAGTACTCCAGCAGTTTATAATTACTGTGACAAAAGCTGGATTCTCACTGGTTGGCTTAATAATCTTAGTCTATCTTTTGTTGGGGGAAGATTCAGGCCCATACGTATTATCCGTCATAGATAATATAAGTAAATTCGTATCAGCAGTAACATCACAAGCACTAATTGCGTTCGTTATAGTGGCAGGCTTACTATACTTTGGTCAAAACAGAAAATAGATTAAAGTAATTTAAATGAATAGTTTTTAGAAAAAAGAAATTTCTAAAAACCCATCGTAAATCATTTTTACTGATAAATATAAGAGAAAATAAAGCCCGACCCAGCTGAGCCATCGGTATTTAATCATTAAGCGCATTATAAAAGTCGCAAAAAAAGCCATAAAAGCGATTGCTAAAACCAGCCCAAATATTAACAAATTAGTATCTTCTCTGGCTATTGCTGCCACTGCGATTACATTATCTATGGACATTGAAATATCTGCTACAGCTATAACAAAAAGTGCTGACATCAACTGAGCTAAGGGTGTTTTCGTGTCATTTACTTTGGTACTGGCAGTATTGCTTTCATAATTGTTTGTTTGGTGTGTTTTTATGCTTAAGTAAAAACGCCAACATACCCAAAGTAATAAACATCCACCCAGTAACAACACACCAGGTATAGCAAGTAAAAAACTAGCAATTGAGGCAAAAAATATTCTGAAAAATGCAGCTAAACCCATACCTATCAAAATAGCCTTCCGGCGAAGGTCTGGAGAAAGGCTTGCTGCTGACATCCCAATTACCAAAGCATTATCACCTGATAAAATTATATCAGCAAAAATAATTTGTAATATTTGAGATGTCTGATCTATAGGCATTATTTTTTTTAATATTTAAATTAATTTAATTCAATCATTTAATCTCTATGTGTTAAAAATAGAGCTTTTACTTCATAATGATTTTTTTATTTTCAAAAGATTAAGATGATGCACTTGCAGATTGTCTGAAGCAACATTAAGTCTTGTAATTAGAAACAAATTTACGCGATTTAAAAGGGTGTTGATCAAAATGTACGATCCAGTAGAAACTTATATGAATCTAGTGCCGATGGTAGTTGAACAAACTAGTAGAGGTGAGAGAGCTTATGATATATTCTCTAGACTTCTGAAGGAAAGAATAGTTTTCATAAATGGTGTTGTTCATGATGGAATGTCCCATTTAATTGTTGCGCAGTTACTTCACTTGGAGGCAGAAAATCCTTCAAAAGAAATTAGCATGTATATAAACTCTCCAGGAGGAGTTGTTACCTCTGGATTGTCAATTTATGACACAATGCAGTATATTAAGCCTAAGGTATCAACCCTGTGTATGGGGCAGGCTGCTTCAATGGGGTCGTTGCTGTTGGCCGGTGGCGAAAAAGGAATGAGGTTTTCTTTGCCTAACGCCAGAATAATGGTGCATCAACCGTCTGGTGGTTATCAAGGGCAGGCATCTGATATAATGATACATGCTGCAGAAACTCAAAAATTAAAAGACAGGCTTAATCAAATATATGTAAAACATACGGGACAGACAATAAAAGCTGTTGAGAAAGCTCTTGATAGAGATAATTTCATGTCTCCCGAAGAAGCAAAGGAATGGGGGCATATTGACGAAATAGTCAGTAGCCGCAAGGAAACTACTGTTTGATTTATAGTTAATCAGATTGTTTATAGTATAAATTTTTGAAGGTAAATTTTTCGTTGTACCTTTTTACGGGTTCCCGTAATCTGCGTTGTGAATGCTATATAAAGATAATTTTAAGTGCTTTAATATTAATAAGTGAACGGGTAAAAAATGGCTACTAATAACAAGGATAGTAAAAATACTCTGTATTGCTCGTTTTGTGGAAAATCGCAGCACGAGGTCAGAAAGCTCATAGCAGGGCCGACAGTCTTTATTTGTGATGAATGTGTTGAACTTTGTATGGATATTATTCGGGAAGAAACTAAATCATCTGAGTTGAAGTCTGATAATGGGGTCCCGATACCACAAGAAATTTGTGACGTCCTTGATGATTATGTTATAGGTCAAGCTCATGCAAAACGTGTATTGTCAGTAGCAGTGCACAATCATTATAAGCGCCTTAATAATTCATCGGAAGCTGATGAAATAGAACTATCAAAGTCAAATATATTATTGATTGGCCCAACAGGATGTGGAAAAACACTGCTTGCTCAAACTTTAGCTAGAATCCTTGATGTTCCTTTTACAATGGCCGATGCGACAACTTTGACTGAGGCAGGGTATGTTGGCGAAGACGTAGAGAATATTATACTTAAGTTACTTCAAGCTTCTGACTATAATGTCGAGAAGGCACAAAGAGGCATAGTATATATCGATGAAGTAGATAAAATAACAAGAAAATCAGATAACCCATCGATAACTCGAGATGTTTCTGGAGAAGGTGTACAACAAGCACTTTTAAAAGTAATGGAGGGAACGATTGCTTCTGTCCCACCACAAGGAGGAAGAAAGCATCCACAGCAGGAATTTCTTCAAGTAGATACTACAAATATTTTATTTATTTGTGGTGGAGCTTTTTCAGGTTTGGACAAGATAATCTCTCAACGTGGTAAAGGTTCTGCAATGGGCTTTGGGGCTGATGTTAGAGAAAAAGATGATAAAGGTGTTGGTGAACTTTTCTCTGAACTTGAACCTGAAGATCTTTTAAAGTTTGGTCTTATACCTGAGTTTGTAGGACGACTACCGGTATTAGCTACACTTGAAGATTTAGACGAAGACTCGTTAGTCACAATTCTTAGTAAGCCAAAAAATGCTCTTGTTAAGCAATATCAAAAGTTATTTGAATTAGAGGATTCAAAGTTAACATTTACCGATGAAGCATTAGTGAGCATTGCAAAGCGGGCCATCTCTCGCAAGACTGGTGCGCGTGGGTTACGATCCATTTTAGAAGATATACTTTTAGATACAATGTTTGATTTACCGGCATTGGAAAATATAATTGAGGTCGTAGTAAATGCTGAAGCGGTGAATAAAGATGTAAGCCCTTTAATGATATATTCGGATGAAAATAAAAACATTGAAAGTTCAGCTAGTTAGAAAATATAATAATAAATTTTTTTATCAGATTATTTTTTGATTTTAACATATAACTAAATAAATAACTAAATAAGATTTTGAAATATGGAATTTAGTGTTGAAAATAATTAAAAATATTTTACGAGGCTTTACATGGTGGCATAGTCAAACCTTAAATACTCAATTCTTTACGTGGCGCAAAGGAATTAAAGTTGGTCAGGACAAGACAGGAAATATATTTTATACTTCTAAAGATGGCATAAAGAGGTGGGTTATATTTAGCGGTGATGCTGAAGCTTCGCATGTCAGTCCGGAGTGGCATGGGTGGTTACATCATACTTGGAATGAATTACCTACTGAAAAGCCGTTAATAAAACAAAAATGGGAATTAGACCATATTTCGAATATGACAGGAACCGTTAAGGCTTATGCGCCGACAGGGTCAATAAAAAGGTCAACACCCGAACCTCGACAGGATTATGAGGCCTGGCGCCCACAGTAACCTTTTTGTGAGGAAATATACATGTCAGAGAAAGTTATAGAAATTTTTGTTGGAACAGTAGTACTAATGGTAGCACTGTTTTTTTTAGCTTTTGCCCTTAAAGTTACAAACTTTAATAGTGGTGACGATACGTATAACCTAGGTGCTAGTTTTAGATCCGCAGAGGGGATTGATGTTGGAACAGAAGTACGTATGGCTGGGGTTAAGATAGGTTCAGTAAATAGCTTGGACCTTAATAGTATGACGTTGCAGGCTGATGCAGAGTTTTTGATATTAACCGATATTAAAATCCCAGACGATAGTGCTGCTGTAATAAGTTCTGAAGGTTTGTTAGGAGGAAGTTTTGTAGAGATTATTCCTGGCGGTTCATTCGAAGACCTAGTTTCTGGTTCCAGAATACAAGATACACAAAGTTCAGTTAGCCTGATAACTTTACTTTTAAAATTATTCAGTGGTTCTAAGGAATGAAAGTTGGGCTTGTATTTTGTCTAATTTTTTTTCCCATTTTTTTACACTCTCAAACTAAAGATTTTACATTAGACTTCAATATTTCTACTAAAAGTATTGATATAATTGACGATTATAAATTAGAAGTTTCTAATTCTGATAGGGCATATTTGCGTGGATTAGATAAAATGAGGGGGTCAAGTGTCGATTTAGAAATTCCTATTGGTCAGGAGGTGACCTATGGCTCTTTAATTATAACAGTAGAAGAGTGTAGATACCCTGTTAATAACCCTACCGGAGATGCTTTTTCTTTTCTAAAAATCTTTAACTCAATGACAAATGAATATGACTTTCAAGGATGGATGATTGCATCTAGTCCTGCTTTAATGGCTCTTGATCATGCCCGTTATGATATCTGGCTTATTAGGTGCAAACCTCTTGAGGAGTTACCTGTAGAGGTTGTAGAAGAAAATCTGCTTCACCCTGCAACGCGACCTTTAGGAGTTCTTGGTAATTAGATTTTTTGATTTCTATTGCTCCTAAAGATGCTAAGTGATTTGTTAAAAATTGCACATCAAGCAGTGAAAATCCTCCGTACTTCAATCTTGAAACAAGATAAGCCAAGGCAATTTTTGAGGTATTTGATCTTTTTGAAAACATACTTTCCCCAAAAAAAGCCTTTTTTATAGCTAATCCATAAACTCCACCCACCAATTCTTGTTGGTCCCAAACCTCAACAGAGTGACAATGTCCTTGTTTATGCAAATCTATGTAACACTCAGATATCTTTTCACTTATCCAGGTTTCATCTCTGTCTGCACAATACTTTATTACTTTAGAAAAGTTCGTATTAATTTTAATTTGATACTTTTGTTTAAAAATAAAATTTTGTAAAGAGTTTGATATATGAAAAGAAGTTAGTGGTATTACTCCACGATATTCGGGGGAAACCCAAACTATATTCGGGTCATCCTTTCCTTGTGCCATTGGAAAAGTACCTTCGCGATAAGCGTTAAATATTACTTCTGATTTAAGGCTCATCATGTATGATAACTTTGTATTTTTATACCCAACTAGTAATTAAAGTGGTTAATTAACTTTTACCCAACCAGCTCTCTAACCAGTGTATATTATAGTTGCCTTTAATAATGTCTTCCTCACCTAGGAGCGAGTTAAATAATGGAATTGTCGTATCAACACCATCTACAATAAGCTCTCCTAGGGCTCGCTTTAATCTAGACAATGCAGCAGGCCGATCTTCGGCGTGCACTATAAGTTTTGCAATAAGACTGTCGTAATAAGGTGGGATAACATAGCCGTCATATATAGCAGAGTCCAATCTAACTCCGAGGCCACCAGGGGCATGAAACTGTGTTATTTTTCCAGGGCAGGGAGAAAAGTTTGGTAATTTTTCTGCATTTATACGCACCTCAATAGCGTGACCATTAACTTTAAGTTTTTCTTGTGTAAGTTGCATTGGTAATCCTGCTGCAACTCTAATTTGTTCTTTGACTAAGTCCACACCGTAAATAGCTTCTGTTATTGGGTGTTCTACTTGTAATCTGGTGTTCATTTCAATAAAATAAAATTCACCATTTTCGTATAAAAACTCTATTGTACCAGCCCCAGCATAATTTATCGAAGCAACGGCTTCGGCACACACTTTCCCAATATTCTGTCGAATGCCAGCATCAATAGTCGGTCCAGGAGCTTCTTCAAATACTTTTTGATGCCTTCTTTGCAAAGAACAATCTCTTTCTCCAAGATATACTGCATTCCCTGCTCCGTCCCCAAATACTTGGATTTCAATATGTCTAGGGGTACCTAAATACTTTTCGAGATATACTGCAGGATTACCAAAGTTTGAGTTTGCCTCTGAACGAGCAGTTGTAAATGCATCACTCATCTCAGATTTAGAGGCTGCGACTTTCATACCACGGCCACCACCGCCAGCTGTTGCCTTTATAATAATGGGGTAGCCAATTTCTTCTGCTATTTGATTAGCTAACTCTAATGTGTCGACTTCGCCAGGAGAGCCTGGGACGCAGGGTACCCCAAGTTCTCGCATTGTTTCTTTTGCAGTTATTTTGTCACCCATAATCTGGATGTGTTGTGCGGTTGGACCAATAAATTTTAAATCATGATCTTCTATTATTTGAACAAACTTTGAATTTTCTGAGAGAAAGCCATAACCAGGGTGGATGGCTTGTGCACCAGTTACCTCACATGCGGAAATAATTGCTGGAATCGATAGATAACTCTTATTACTAGATGGAGGCCCTATGCAAATAGCTTCATCTGCCATTCTGACATGCATTGCATCACTATCTGCGGTGGAGTGTACAGCTACTGTTTGAACTCCCATTTCTTTAGCCGCCCGGATGACCCTAAGTGCTATTTCACCTCTATTCGCTATCAGTATTTTTTCAAACATTTGTATTACTCAATAATCATTAGTGGCGCACCAAACTCAACGGGTGTACCATCTTCAATTAGAATACGCTTGATAGTACCAGCTTTTGGAGCTGGTATATGGTTCATTGTTTTCATAGCCTCAATTATTAACAAGGTTTGCCCTTCAATCACAGTAGTTCCAATACTTACAAAAGGTGGGCTTCCTGGTTCGGTTTGTAGAAAGCAAGTTCCGACCATTGGAGAAGTTACTGCTCCATTTTCTAGTGTTGGGTCTTCTGAGCTTATTGGCGTCGAGTTACTGTCCGATGAGCCAACATTGGCAACAATTCTTGTATTAACATTTTCAATAGGAAGAGCGATGTTTGATTGTTGAGATAACCTTATAGATATACCTCTATCATCACCTTCGTCACGACTTATTTCTAAATTTGTCAAATCATTCTTTTTGAGTAATTCGATTAAATTTTCGATAAAAGAGAGATCTTCATTACGTAATTTTTTTGTCATTGTCTTCCTTTAGTTCTAATAGCCGATTAACTAATAACTTGATCATTTTTATTTGTATACTACTTGTTTAATTAAAAAACTAAAACAAGTTTGAGTGTAATGTGATTCAATGTTCTTTATTTTTGATTAAGTCTTCAACTACAGTTGGATCTGCTAAAGTGGATATATCTCCTAGACTATCAAAATCATTTTCTGCAATTTTTCTAAGTATACGACGCATTATTTTTCCAGATCTAGTCTTAGGTAACCCAGGTGCCCATTGTATGATATCTGGTTTTGCTATGGGACCAATTTCCTTTCTCACCCAGTTTTCTAAATCTTTCTTTAATTCCTCTGTTGGCTCCTCAGTACTCATTAAAGTTACAAATGCGTATATCCCTTGGCCCTTTATTGGATGAGGGTACCCTACAACAGCACTTTCGGCAACTTTGGGATGTGCAACAATAGATGACTCTATCTCTGCAGTTCCCATTCTGTGACCGGATACATTAAGAACGTCATCGACTCGTCCAGTTATCCAATAGTAGCCGTCATCATCTCGTCTGCAACCATCCCCAGTAAAGTAATAGCCTTTGTAGTCAGAAAAATAAGTATTCATAAAGCGTTGGTGGTCACCATAAATTGTTCGCATTTGACCTGGCCAGCTATCTTTTATACATAAAATACCTTCTGCTGAAGTTTCTGAAAGCTCTTGCCCGGTAGCCGGGTTTAAAATTACTGGAACTATACCAAAAAAAGGTTTTGTTGCTGATCCTGGTTTTGTTGAGGTCGCTCCTGGAAGGGGAGTGATTAGGTGACCGCCTGTCTCTGTCTGCCACCATGTATCGACTATAGGACGAGTTCCTTGTCCTATGACTTCATTATACCACTTCCACGCCTCTGGGTTTATAGGCTCCCCAACTGTACCTAGGACCCGTAAATTATCTAGGTTGTAACTCTTTACCCACTGATCCCCTTGCCCCATTAGCGCTCTAATGGCTGTTGGTGCTGTATAAAATTGATTTACGCCATGTTTTTCACAAATGGCCCAGAATCTTCCTGGATCAGGGTAAGTAGGAACTCCTTCAAACATTACTGTTGTAGCACCGTTAGCTAATGGTCCATAAACTATGTAACTGTGCCCAGTTATCCATCCAATATCAGCACTACACCAGAATACGTCATTACCCTGATAATCAAATGTATATTCGTGGGTCATTGAGGCGTACACCAGATAACCGCCGCTTGTATGGACTACCCCTTTTGGTTGACCCGTAGATCCCGAAGTATATAGGATAAATAGAGGATCTTCTGCATTTATTTCTGTTGGAGTACATTCATTGGATTCATTTTTTACTAAATCGTGCAACCAATAATCACGGCCAGCTTTCATAGTAACAGTTCCACCAGTTCGTCTAACAACTAACATTTTGGTTTTCGTAGTAGCTAAATCAAGAGCTTTATCAGCATTATTTTTTAATGGTGTATTTTTTCCACCTCTGGGCGCTTCGTCAGCAGTTATTAAAATCGATGCCTTACACCCTTTTACTCTTGCAGATAGCGCATCTGATGAAAATCCAGCAAATACCACAGAGTGTATGGCTCCAATTCTAGCACAGGCAAGCATTGCGTAAGTTGCTTCAGGGATCATTGGCATATATATGACTACTCGATCCCCTTTTTTTGTTCCCATACCTTTTAAGACATTAGCAAACTTATTAACTTTCTCGTACAGTTCTTTGTAAGTTATGTGTAATGCTTGTTCAGTTGGATCATCAGGTTCCCATATTATTGCAACTTTATTACCGAGTTTTTCTAAGTGACGATCGACGCAGTTGTAAGCAACATTAAGTGTTCCATCTTCATACCATTTTATATTAACTTTTTCGAATTCGTAGGATACATTCTTAACTTTAGAGTAAGGTTTAATCCAGTTTAATCTATTGCCAACTTCTCCCCAAAACCTATCTGGGTCTGAAACAGATTTCTCATACATTTTTTCATACATTGCTTTATTTATTAAAGTTTTTGATGTGAATTCTTTTGATGGTGGGAATACCGTTTTTGACATTAAATATCTCCTACATACTTATGATTTAAGTATATTTCATTAGTTCTATTACATTAAACTTGAGTGTGTTTAAAGAGTAAAGGTTGGAGTTTTATTTCTGTCATAGGCAAGTAATAATTACATTAATTAAACTAATTATTTCAGTTTGAACAAAGATGAAATTTCTTTTAAATTATTGAAATGAGAAAATGGGTTAAATATTTAATATTTGTGGACCCCAAACCTTAGGAACCCACAAATATATTAGTGTTTAACAACTATAGTACATTTTATATTCCACTGGATGAGGGGTATGTTCATATGCATAGACTTCTTCCCACTTGAGGTCGGCATAGCCTTGTATTTGACTTTTTGTAAATACATTGCCTACTAATAAAAAATCTTGATCTGAATCTAAAGCATTCAACGCCTCCCTAAGAGAAGCACACACAGTAGGAATTCCTGTTAACTCTTCTGGTGGTAAGTCATATAAATCTTTATCAGATGAAGGACCTGGATCAATTTTATTTCTTATACCGTCTAATCCAGCCATAAGCAAAGCCGCAAAGCATAAGTATGGGTTTGCGGCGGGATCTGGGAACCTCGCCTCAACCCTTTTTGCATTTGGGTTTTCTGCCCATGGAATTCTTATACAACCTGACCTGTTTCGAGCCGAATACGCTCTTAAAACTGGTGCTTCAAACCCTGGAATAAGTCTCTTGTAGCTATTTGTCGTTGGGTTTGTAAACGCATTTAGTGCTTTCGCATGCTTTAAAAGGCCACCGATGAAATATAAAGCTTCTTGAGAAAGATCAGCATATTTATCACCAGAAAATAGTGGTTTTCCTTCTTTAAATATAGACATATTGACGTGCATGCCTGACCCATTGTCATCTGAAATAGGCTTTGGCATAAATGTTGCAGATTTTCCATACGCATTTGCTACATTGTGTATTACGTATTTATATTTTTGAAGTTCATCGGCTTGATGAGTTAAAGATCCGAAAATTAATCCTAATTCATGCTGACAAGACGCTACTTCATGATGATGCTTGTCCACTTTCATGCCCATCCGTTTCATTGTAGAAAGCATCTCACCCCTAAGATCATGAGAGGAGTCTGTAGGGTTTACAGGAAAGTAACCACCTTTGACTGTAGGCCTATGGCCCATATTACCAATTTCATACTGGGTATCTGAGTTCCATGATGCGTCATCAGCATCAACTTCGAACGATACTTTATTCATTTCAACAGAGAATCTAACATCGTCGAATAGGAAAAACTCAGCCTCAGGTCCAAAATATGAAACATCTCCAATGCCCGTCGACTTCAGATAAGCTTCAGCCTTTTGAGCTGTGCCTCTAGGGTCTCTGTCATAAGGTTCGTTTGTATCAGGCTCTAAAACACTGCAATGAATACACAGTGTTTTTTCCGCATAGAATGGATCGATATAATTTGTGTTTACATCTGGCATTAATTTCATATCACTCTGGTCAATTGATTTCCATCCCGCAATGGAGGAGCCATCAAACATAAATCCGTCAGTCAAAAAATCTTTATCTACTTGGTCTGACATTAGTGTTACATGTTGAAGTTTTCCTTTTGGATCGGTAAATCTAAGGTCTACATATGCTACTTCTTCATCTAGAATTTTCTTAAGTATATTTTCAGCACTCATTTTATAAATGTCCTTATTGTCCAGCTTGTTACATAGGATTTGTATTAAAGAGCATCTTCTCCAGACTCTCCGGTTCTAATTCTTATTGCTTGCTCGAGGTTTGATACAAATATCTTACCATCACCAATTTTATCAGTTTTGGCAGAATTTATAATCGCTTCAATTACCGAGTCTAGGAGATCGTCTGTAATTGCCACTTCGATTTTTACTTTAGGCAAAAAGTCCACAACGTACTCAGCACCTCTATAAAGCTCTGTGTGACCTTTTTGTCTGCCAAACCCTTTAACTTCTGTAACACTCAGGCCTTGAATGCCTAGTTCTTGAAGTGCTTCTTTTACTTCGTCTAGTTTGAAGGGCTTTATTATTGCTTCGATTTTTTTCATGATTAATAATCTCCTGAAATAACGTGTATGACTTTTCCCTCAATTTTCAATAACTGTATCAGAAAATGTTCACTTCGATCATATAATTTTAGATAATTGCTTAATTTATAGTCTATATGATTAATAATTAGTCATAATGCAATTTATATTATTTAAAACTTCAAAAAAACGAAAGTTTTATATTCATAGCCATCTTCAATTTTTTAATGGTTTAGTTCTTGATGGTTCGTTCACTTTTAACCGGATTGAAGTGTAGAAATTTCCCTAATTATTTAATTTTAAGAAAACTTTCATTTTATGCTCGCATCTTGCAGATAGCTTTGCTAAGTGATGCGCAATCAAGCTAAGATTTATTTTAGCTCATAAAGTTTTTGCGGGTGTGGCGGAATTGGTAGACGCACCAGATTTAGGTTCTGGCGCCGCAAGGCGTGGGGGTTCAAGTCCCTTCACCCGCACCATATAAATGTAAGAGGAATACTATCATGCAGGTCACAGAGACCCTTAGTGAAGGCTTAAAACGTGGTTACGAAATAAAGCTTACTTCTAAAGAATTAGATAAAAAAGTTACAGAAGATCTTATGGCTGCTCAGCCTGATATGGAAATGAAAGGCTTTCGTAAGGGTAAAGTTCCTTTAGCGTTGATGAAAAAGAAGTTTGGAGAGCAAGTCATGGGCGAAGCGATGCAAAAAAGTATCGATGAAGCTATGGCAAACCATTTGAAAGAAACTGGAGATCGGCCAGCTCAACAACCAGTAATGAAGATGAAAAGTGAAACCTGGAAACCGGGAGATGATGTGGAGGTGGCTGTGAGTTATGAAAAGCTTCCTGATTTACCGGAAATAGATTTCAAAAAGATAAAACTTGAAAGGCTTTCTGTAAAAGCAACAGATGACGATGTCTCCAAAGCACTTTCTGAGTTAGCTGGAACCTCAAAAGATTTCGTGGATCGAAAAAAGGGGGCTAAAGCAAAAAATGACGATCAAGTTATTATAGATTTCGTTGGAAAAGTAGATGGTGAAATTTTTGATGGAGGTACTGGAAGCGACTATCCTCTAGTTTTAGGTTCGAATTCTTTTATTCCTGGATTTGAAGAACAGCTAATAGGAGCTAAAGTTGGAGAAAAAGTTGAAGTAAAGGTGAACTTTCCTGAAGATTATCAAGCAGAAAATCTAAAGGGAAAAGCTGCAATTTTTGATTGTACTTTAAAAGGGGTCAAACAGGCTGTCCCGGCAGAGATCAACGATGAATTAGCAAAAAGATTTGGCGCTGATGATTTAAAGGGTTTAAATCAGAGAATTTCTGACAGTTTAGAGCAAGAGTATGCGGGCGCTGCTCGCTCTGTTATGAAAAGGAAGCTTCTTGATAAGTTGGCAAAATCAGTAAAAATTGATTTACCCCCGAGTTTAGTTGAAGCTGAGGCTAGTCAGATTGCACATCAGCTGTGGCACGAAGAGAATCCTGAAGTACAGGGCCATGATCACCCCGAAATAGAAACAAAAGATGAGCACACTGAGTTAGCACAGCGAAGGGTCGGCTTAGGTCTTATCGTTGCTGAGCTTGGTAGAAAAAATGACATCGAGGTTACAGAGGCTGAGGTAAGTCAGGCTGTTATGAACCAAGCCAGGCAATACCCAGGTCAAGAAAAACAGTTTTTTGATTTTATGAAGTCAAACCCACAGATGCAAGAACAGGTCAGAGCCCCTATATTTGAAGACAAAGTTATAGATTTTATTTTTGAATTAGTGGAGGTTAGTGAAAAAACCGTAAAGAAAGCTGATTTAGAAAAGGCAGTAAAAAAGCTTGAGGAATCTTAATTAAATTATCCCTATCACTTTGGTATAATGTGAATATATTAAACTAAAAAAACCGCGCTTATTTGGCGCGGTTTTTTTTATTTTATCTTCTTACTTTTTACTTTTCGATAAGTTCGTCAGTAGTGGGCTTACCGTCTTCTTGTGAAGGCTCAACTAAATCATCGTCCATAGAAGCTGCAGCTCCAATATCATCAAATAGTTCAGCAATCTCAAACTCTGCCTCTGCTTCTGCTTCCGCGGCAAGCTGTTGAATAGATTTTCCTTTGGCCTGTAAGGTTGCTTCCTCTTCAGATCTTGCAATGTTTAAAGTGAATGCTGTCTCTACTTCTGGATGTAATACGATACTGACTTCGTGTATTCCAAGCTCTTTTATCGGTCGTCTTAAAGAGATTTGATTTTTATCAACTACAAATCCAGATTTGACGGCAACTTCCGCCGCATCCCGTGTGCTGACAGAACCGTACAAAGATCCTGAATCTGAAGCTTGCCTAATTATTACAAAACTTTGGCCCACTATCTTTGCAGCAGCATCTTCAGCTTCTTTTTTAGTCTCCAAGTTTCTGGCTTCTAGCTCAGTTTTTTTTGATTTAAATGCCTCAATATTTTTTTCTGTAGCATTCATGGCTTTACCTTGGGAAAGTAAAAAGTTTCTTGCAAAACCTGGCTTAACATCAACGATGTCTCCCATTTGACCTAATTTTGTAATGCGTTCGAGAAGAATTACTTGCATGTGTGTACTCCTTATCTAACTGAGTAGGGCAAAAGACCAATAAAACGAGCGCGTTTTATTGCTTGAGCAAGTCTACGTTGATTTTTAGCTCCAACCGAAGTTATTCGTGATGGTACTATTTTACCTCGTTCTGAGATATACCGTTGAAGTAGTCGGATATCTTTATAATCAATTGACGGGGCTTTGTCACCGACAAACGGATCAGATTTACGGCGTCTAAAAAATGGTTGAACTGACATAATTTTTTCCTTTAATGGTTAGAGTGCGAAGATGGACGCCGCTCTCGGTCATCACGCTTCTGCATTTGTATGGATGGGCCTTCTTCATGTTTGTCAACTTTAATCGTTAAAAGTCTCAGAATATCTTCATGTATTCCCATCAGTCTTTCCATTTCTTGAACTGCCGTAGCCGGTGCATCTGACTTTAAAAAAGAGTAATGTCCTTTACGATTCTTTTTTATCTTGTAAGCCATTGTTTTTAGACCCCAATACTCACTTTCTACTACTGTTCCACCATTTTCTGTTAAGATTGTTGAAAAGTGCTCTACCAGACTTTCTGCTTGTACATTTGAAAGGTCTTGCCGGGATATGAATACGTGTTCGTATAAAGGCATATATTTTCCTATTCGTATTGCTTGCTTCAAAGGAGGGGCTATTTCAAGTCTCCGCACCCATCCACGAGAGGCAACGCGTTAAATATAAAAACGAAGACCAGCGGGATATAACAGGTGCTCACTAATATGCAAGTGATTTCACAAAGAATTGTTGCTAGTTCTTGTAGACTTCATTCCTGTGGTTTAAAGATTAAACTAAAGGATATTATCTATGAGAGCATTAATATTTCCGGGCCAGGGATCACAAGTAATTGGCATGGGTAAAGAATTATCGGAAACTTACCCAGAAGCGCGAGCTGTGTTTGAAGAAGTGGACGACGCATTAGGAGAAAATTTGAGTAAGCTTATTTGGGAAGGTGAGTTAAATGAACTAACCCTAACTAAGAATGCTCAGCCTGCTTTGATGGCGACATCAATGGCTACATTAGCAGCCTTGATTGTTGAAGGTTTTACCTTTCAAAATTTCAGTTTCGTGGCTGGACATTCTTTAGGAGAGTATTCAGCATTAGCTTCGGTTGGTTGTTTAACAGTAGAGGATACCGCTAAACTTTTGAGAATTAGAGGTAACGCGATGCAGAATGCTGTGCCTGTTGGTGACGGTGCTATGGCAGCAATTTTGGGTTTGGATTTCCTTAAAGTCCTAGAGATTGCGAAAGAAGCAGCGGTTGAAGGTATTTGTGATGTCGCAAACGATAATGACCCGTCCCAGGCAGTAGTTTCGGGAAATAGGGAGGCCGTAGATAGGGCTATTAAAATTTCTAAAGACTACGGTGCAAAAAGAGCAATTTTACTCCCAGTTAGCGCTCCTTTCCATTGTAAATTGATGTTTCCTGCTGAAACAGTAATGAAAGAAGCTCTGTCTCAAGTAACTATTAGAGAACCAAAAATTCCTATTATTAGTAATATAAATGCTAAGCCTACGACTGATCCTGATTTAATAAAAAAACAATTGGTGGAGCAAGTTACTGGAACAGTTCAGTGGAGAAAAAGTGTTTTGTATATGAGTACACATAATGTTAAAGAAATTTGGGAAATTGGTGCAGGAAAAGCATTATCAGGTATGGTTAGAAGAATTGATAAATCGATTGATACTAGAGCTATTATAAAGATCCAAGATGTGATAGAATCTATGGAATTTCTGAATAATTCTTAAGGGGTTGAAATGTACGATTTGGTAGGAAAAAAAGCATTAATCACAGGAGCATCGGGAGGGATTGGTGCCGCGATTGCTTCGAGGCTTCATAAAGCGGGAGCGATTGTGACATTGTCTGGGACAAGAGCCGAGCCTTTAGAAAACCTTATGGAGGAGTTAGGTGATAGGGCTTATGTGGTTCAATGTGATCTGTCAGACTCAAGCCGAGTAAGAGAGCTTGCTAACACTGCGAGCGCTCATATGAATGGAATAGATATATTAGTTAATAATGCTGGCTTAACAATGGATAGTTTGTTTGTTCGTATGTCTGATGAACAGTGGCAAAAAGTAATTGAAGTAAATTTGTCGTCTACTTTTAAATTATCAAGAGAGGTATTGCGAGGGATGATGAAAGCTCGATGGGGCCGTATCATTAATGTTTCTAGTGTAGTTGGAGTAACTGGAAATCCTGGCCAAGCAAATTATTGTGCTTCGAAGGCGGGAATTATAGGTATGTCAAAATCTTTGTCTTATGAGGTTGCAAGTCGTGGTATTACTGTAAACTGTATAGCTCCCGGTTTTATTAAAACTAATATGACTGAAAAACTTACAGAAGATCAAAAAAATAGTATTTTGAATCAAATACCTGCCAATCGAATGGGAGAAGCTAATGATATAGCTGAAGGGGTAATTTATCTTGCGAGTTCTGGGGCTAACTATCTTACTGGAACAACTTTACATATAAATGGTGGCATGGCTATGATTTAGTAGCAATATTAAATAGTCGATGAATAACGTTTGCGTTGTTCAAATGATGTGTTATAGGCGGCGAATAAATAATTTATTACTTTCATTTTACTAATTAAATTGTTAATTGAAAAATCAAAATGGGTCATCCCAAAAAAATATAAGGAAAAAAAATGAGCGACATAGCAGATCGAGTAAAAAAAATCGTCGTTGAACATCTTGGAGTAGATGAAGACAAAGTTGTGGAGAATGCATCTTTTATCGATGATTTAGGAGCAGATAGTCTTGATACCGTGGAACTTGTTATGGCATTTGAAGAGGAGTTTGAAATTGAAATTCCTGATGATGCAGCTGAGACAATTCAAACTTTTGGAGATGCTATAAAGTTTATAAGCGAAGCTTCCTAGACAGAGTACTTTGGTAATCTAGTAGGTTTTTTTTAATAAAGACCACTCATATTTATTACTTATGGTTGTTAGAAAATAAACTATCTGACGCAATTAATATACGGTAACATTGGTATATCATAGACTTTTATCGGTCGACTTGATTATTATACTTTTACGTTTTTTTTTATCGGTGTAATATACTTTTACGATGTTTATTTATATTATTTATGAGGTTTTCCTATGAGAAGAGTTGTGGTTACGGGTCTTGGAATGGTTACTCCTTTAGGGTGTGGTGTGGATCATACGTGGAAAGCGCTCCTAGAGGGGAAATCTGGGGCAGGGGCTATAAAGAGGTTTGACGCAAGCAATCTTAGCACGACATATGCATGTGAGATTCCTAGAGATAAAAACCTTAGGGGTTTTTTTGATCCAGATGACTGGATGGAACCTAAAGAGCAACGTAAAATAGATGATTTTATATTGTATGGAGTTTGTGCGGCATCTCAAGCAATAACAGATTCTGCATGGTGTCCAACCAACAGCTATCAGTATGAAAGAACGGGAGTATTGATAGGATCTGGCATTGGAGGATTGTCATCAATTGCTGAAACTGCATTACTAATAAGAGACCGAGGGCCTAAAAGGGTCTCACCGTTTTTTATTCCTGGAGCGTTGATAAATTTAATTTCTGGTCAGGTTTCAATAAAGTACGGCTTCAAGGGGCCAAATCATGCCGTTGTGACAGCATGTTCTACTGGAGCTCATGCTATAGGAGATGCGGCTAGATTTATTGCTTTTGACGATGCAGACGTAATGATTGCTGGTGGAGCGGAAAGTCCAATTTGCGAAATTGGAATGGCTGGGTTTAATGCATGTAAGGCGCTAAGCACAGCTCGAGCTGAAAACCCTGAAACTGCAAGTAGGCCCTGGGATAAAGATCGCGATGGCTTTGTTATGGGTGAAGGTTCAGGAGTTGTTGTGCTGGAGGAGTATGAACATGCTTTATCAAGAGGCGCAAAAATATATGCAGAAGTACTCGGCTACGGGTTATCAGGCGACGCCCATCATATAACTGCTCCACCTATGAATCATGAAGGAGCAGAACGTGCGATGCGTGCTGCAGTTAAGCGAGCAGGTATTGCCGTATCTGATATAGATTATATTAATGCACACGGGACATCGACAATGGCAGATACTATTGAGTTAGGTGCAGTCGAACGGCTACTAGGAGATTATGCTAAGGACACACTGATGTCTTCGACGAAGTCAGCAACTGGGCACCTTTTAGGAGCTGCAGGGGCGATAGAAGCTATTTTTTCTATTTTAGCAATAAGAGATCAAGTAGCACCGCCGACTATAAATTTAGATAACCTTGATGCAGAAACAGCTATGAATTTATGTGCAAATTCGAAAGTGGAGGCAAATATAAACATAGCTTTGTCTAACTCCTTTGGCTTTGGGGGAACCAATGCGTGTCTTCTAATGGGTAAGATTAACTAATTTATGCGCAATTCATTAGCCTCAAATGCATTTACAGTAGTTATAGTTCTTCTTTTATTTTTGAGTACGCTGATTGGCTGGGTCCAGGTTAAATATAAGGCTTCCGGTGGTTTAGATAAGCCAATTTGTTTCAAAGTTGGTCCAGGAGAAAATATAGAGTCTGTTTCTAATTCTCTCAAAATAGAGAAGTTAATTGATAATCCTCTAATATTTAGATTGGGAGCAAATTATACTAAGAAAAGTTTATACCTGAAGGCTGGTTCTTTTTTAATTCAAGAAAAGTCATCAATGAGAGATATAGTGGAGTTAATTACTGGAGTAGGACAAAATACATGTGGTAAAGAGGTCTTATATCAAGTCGGTATCAACTCACATAAAGTTACTTTGCGAGAGCTTAATCCTGAGACTAAGGAATATGACGAGATTTTAAAGTTTGATATTAAAAAGGACTCTAAACCTGATCAATATAAAAATATTTTAAGTGAAAAAGGGGTGCGTTATAGGATAGTATTTGCTGAGGGTATTAGTAGTTGGCAAATAGCAGAGGCTTTAAAAAGCTCAGATTTTTTGACAGGTGAAATTACTTCTTTACCCAGTGAAGGATCTTTAGCTCCAAGGAGTTATGAGGTTCAGTATGGAATGGATCGACTACTATTGATTGATCAAATGCAAAGTGAACAGATTAAAATCTTAAACACAGCTTGGAACACTAAAGACCCAAGTAGCCCTTTGAAAACTGTTAATGAAGCGCTTGTTCTTGCTTCAATAATTGAGAAAGAGACTGGTTTAGCCAGTGAACGTCACATAGTAGCGAGCGTTTTTACTAATAGAATAAAAAAAGGCATGAAATTGCAAACTGATCCATCAGTTACATACGGGATAACAAAAGGACAAAAATTTTTGGGACGAGGTCTTAGTAAATCAGACCTTAAATTAAATACTCCTTATAATACGTATATTCATAGAGGTTTACCGCCTACACCGATTACGAATCCTGGACGCTTAGCTATTGAGGCAGCATTAAATCCAGAGAAAACAGATTATTTATATTTTGTTGCGGATGGATCAGGAGGCCATGCATTTTCAAAAAGTCTTAAAGGGCATAATAAAAATGTTCGAGAGTGGCGGAAACTAAAGAAAAATAACTAAAACATATTGTAGATAATGTATTATAGGTTTTGTATCTTTAGGGTAACCTAGTAGATAAAAATGTTAAAATTTAAGTTTTTACAAGTATTTTTTAAATTTAATGAGGGTTATAAAATAATATTTATGGAAGATAAATTGTGGAATAAGGTTAGATCAGATGCAGAGCGGGCTATTAAAGCAGAACCGTTACTATCAAATTTGATTCAATCAGCTATTTTAAATCATAATTCCTTACAAGAATCGTTGATATACCAGGTTGCCAGAAAACTATGTTCAACCGAGCTTTCAGACAAAATAATATGTGAAGTTGCTAAAGAGGCATTCCGAGTTGACACTACACTCTTGAAAAGTGTTCAAGCTGACCTCCTTGCGGTATTTGATCGAGACCCATCATGCAATAGCTTTGCCCATCCTATATTGTATTTTAAGGGGTTTCTGGCAATACAGGCTTACCGGATTAGCCATTGGCTTTGGAGTAATAACAGGTGTGATTTTGCATATTTGATTCAATCCCGCACGAGTGAAGCGTTTGGAATTGATATTCATCCAGCAGCAAAAATTGGGAATGGCTTAATGATAGACCATGCGCACTCTATTGTTATTGGTGAGACAGCCTCCATAGGTAATGATGTCTCCATGCTTCATTCGGTTACTCTTGGTGGAACAGGTTCTGAAGGTTTGCAAAGGCATCCAACAATTGAAGATGGTGTTCTCCTTGGTGCAGGCGCAAAGGTTCTGGGTAATATTACTGTCGGTCACTGTTCGAAGGTTGCTGCTGGATCTGTGGTTTTGAAGTCAGTTCCTCCCAAAAAGGTAGTTGCCGGTGTGCCAGCAAAAATTGTTGGTGAGGCGGGTTGTGTTAAACCTTCAATAACCATGCACCAATTAATAGAAAGAAAATAGCTTTCTGGCTCAGTTATTAGTTTTCTGCTAAGTCAATTCAGGGCTAACATTAATTCTGGATTCTCTAGATTATACTTTATTTGTTTTAATAATTCTGATCCTAGAGCTCCGTCTATAGCTCTATGGTCAACACTAAGGGTTACCTTCATTATTGTTGCTATAGATAACTCTGTACCAGAATGATTAACAATTGGTTTTTTAGCTGCTTGCCCAACAGCCAAAATTGCAGATTGAGGTGGATTAATAATAGCATCAAAATCATCAATGTCATACATACCTAAATTAGATATAGAGAAACTACCCCCTTGGTATTCGTTGGGGGTTAATTTTCTTTCTTTAGCTCTTGTAGAAAGACTTTTCATTTCGCTAGATATCTTTGAAAGACTTTTTGTGTCTGCATCAAAAATAACTGGCGTCATTAGTCCTCCTTTAACTGTTACAGCGACTGATATATCTGAAGTTTTAAATTTCTTTAAATGGTCGTTTGCCCATATAACATTTGCATCTGGAATTTGTATTAAGGCTAGGGCAGATGCCTTAATAATAAAATCGTTTATGCTTAATTTTATTCCGTGAGATTCTTGATCTGAGTTTATAATAGATCTAACTCTTAACAGGTTGTCGACATTTATACTTTGGCGCAAATAAAAATGTGGAACTGTAGATTTTGCTTCAGTTAGTCGACTCGCAATAATTTTTCTAAGTCCATCAACAGGAATTTTTTCAAAATCACGATCAGTATATGTCTTTATTGGATGATTTGAAGCTAAGTTCTCTTGGTCCAGAGGACCTCTTAAAGAGGCAATAGTACTTTCAACGTCAGTTTTGATTACTCTTCCTCTTGGACCAGATCCTTTTACAGTACTTAAGTCAATATCATTCTCTGCTGCTAATCGTTTAGCAAGAGGGGATGATGCTATTCTATGTCCTTTAGTCTCAGTTTCTTTATCATTCAGATGCTTTTTTTGTTTACCTTCGATGCGCTGACTTACTGGTTTATCTTTAATTGGAGTAATTAAATTATCCTTTGTAACAGTTTGAGATTTCAAGTTCTTAATTTCTTTGTTTTCGATACCTTTTTCGTCCAGCTCATAAATAATAGCTATTGGAGTATTAATTTTTATACTTTCTATGCCTTCTTTATGAATTAGCTCTCCAATTATTCCCTCATCAATGGCCTCTAGTTCCATGGTAGCTTTGTCTGTTTCTATCTCTGCGAGCAAGTCTCCTGCAGAAACTCTATCACCTTCTTTTACAAACCATTTTACGATTACCCCTTCTTCCATTGTCGGCGACAATGCAGGCATAAGTATTTCAGTGGCCATATTCTAACTCCTTAGCGATACATAACGTCTTCAACGGCGGTTATAACTTCAGCAGTAGTAAGCAGGGCGAGTTTTTCTAAATTGGCAGCATATGGCATTGGGACATCCTTACCGGTACAATTTATAACGGGCGCATCTAGGTAGTCAAAAGCTTCCTGCATTATTACTGAGCTTATGTAGTTTCCTATTGAGCAAACTGGAAAACCCTCTTCTACGGTGACACAACGGTTTGTTTTCATAACACTTTGGATGATTGTGTCTGTGTCCATAGGTCTTAAGGTTCTTAGATCAATTACCTCAGAATCTACTCCGCTTTCACTAAGTAACTCTGCTGCCTCTAAGGCAAACTTTAATCCAATTCCAAAGCTAACAATTGTGACATCATTTCCACTTCTTCTGATACGAGCTTTCCCAATTGGAACGGTAAAATTGTCATCAATCGGAACCTCAAAGCTTTCACCATATAGAATTTCATTCTCTAAAAAAATTACTGGGTTAGGGTCTCTTATAGAAGACTTTAATAATCCTTTGGCATCGTCTGATGAAAAAGGTGATATAACCTTTAAGCCAGGGATGCTCGAGTACCATGCACTATAATCTTGTGAATGTTGGGCCCCAACTCTAGAAGCCGCACCGTTAGGTCCACGAAAGACAATTGAACATCCCATCTGACCACCGGACATATATAGTGTTTTTGCTGCAGAGTTAACAATTTGGTCTATGGCTTGCATGGCGAAATTGAATGTCATGAACTCAACTATTGGGTTAAGACCCCCAAATGCTGCTCCAATTCCAATTCCTGCAAACCCGTGTTCAGTAATAGGAGTATCTATTACTCGCTTATTCGAGAATTCCTCCAGCAAACCTTGCGATATCTTATATGCACCTTGGTACTCTGCCACTTCTTCTCCCATTAAAAAAATATTAGGATTAGCTCTCATTTCTTCTGCCATAGCATCTCTCAGCGCTTCTCTCACAGTTATAGTCTTTGTTTCTGACTCATGAGTATGCTCTTTTATTTCAACAACGGCCTCTGACTTTCTTTTAGCTATTAAAGGTTTAGACTCAATAACGTGTTCAACCTTACTTTTTTTGCTTTTAGAAATTTTCTGCTCATCTGAAGTATATAATATGGCGATTACTTCATTAATTTTTATACCTTCAGAACCTTCAGAAAATAAAATTTCACCGACTACTCCTTCGTCAATTGATTCAAATTCGATAGTTGCTTTGTCAGTTTCAATCTCGGCTAAAATGTCTCCTGGCAAAACAGAGTCACCTTTTTTTACTAACCATTTTGCAATCGTACCCTCTTCCATTGTCGGAGAAAGGGCGGGCATAAGAATTTCTGTTGGCATCTTCCTATTACTCCTATATCTCTAAATAGATATCAGTGAATAATTCATTAACACTAGGTTCTGGACTAGCCTTAGCAAATTCTGCAGCATCATTTACAATATGTTTAATTTCGACATCAATCTTTTTAATCTCTTGCTCACTTAAATACTTTCCAGCCAGTAATGTGTCACGGAGGTTTTCGATAGGATCTCTTTCACTTCTAACTTTTTGTACTTCTTCTCTTGTTCTATACCTAGCTGGGTCTGACATTGAATGACCACGATATCTGTAGGTTTTTATTTCCAAGATATAAGGGCCATTACCTTTTCGACAATGAGCTGTTGCTCTGTCTCCTGCATCCTTCACTTTTAAAACATCCATACCATCAACTTCTTCTCCCTTTATGCCGTAGGCTAGACCTCTTTCCCACAATGAAGGGGACTTTGTTGACCTATCAACACTTGTACCCATGGCGTATTGGTTATTTTCAATAACAAATATAACTGGCAGTTTCCAAAGCATTGCCATGTTATATGTTTCATATACCTGCCCTTGATTGGCTGCCCCATCTCCAAAATACGTAAAAGTTACTGACTTGGAACCTTTATACTTATCTGAAAAAGCTAAGCCGGCCCCAATAGGTACTTGAGCACCGACAATTCCATGCCCCCCAAAAAAATTCTTTTCTTTAGAAAACATGTGCATAGATCCACCTTTTCCTTTGGAGTAGCCATCGTTGCGTCCAGTAAGTTCCGCCATGACTCCCTTTGCATTCATACCGCACGCTAACATATGGCCATGATCACGGTATGATGTTATTCGTTTGTCTCCTTTAATAGCGGAAGCTTCTAAACCGACAACTACAGCCTCTTGACCAATGTAAAGGTGACAAAACCCTCCAATTAAACCCATTCCATAAAGCTGACCGGCTTTTTCTTCAAATCTTCTGATCAAAAGCATATCTTCATAGTACTTTTTCAACTCGGCGACAGGCATCTTTTTTTTCGGCATTTCTTAACCTTAATCTCTTTATGATTTATTATATAGTTTAATATTGAACTATCTCTATGTTACATAACTTTAAGTGTATAAGTAAATAGTTCAAATAAAAATATTTTTGTTAATTTAGTGATTTTCTGATCTACTAATTTATAATTATTTCTCTTGGTTTAATGAATCCTAAAATAAAGCGCGCCTGTGTGTCCAGGAGATCAAAGTCAAGGAAATCATCTGAGAGCCTATGTGTTCTATTCTTTAACTTAGAAACCTTAGTTTTAAGTTGGGCAAGCTCTTGATCTAGAAGAACCATGTCGGACTGAATTTGATTTCTTTTTACCATACCGTAATCACCCTGAACGGTAGCAAGAGCGAAATATAAGCTTAGAAGAAAGCAAAGTAAAAAAAACATAAAAGGAACAATTCCAAGAGATTTCTTACTTAATAGCATTTAAAAGTTCCTAAGCTAAATTTGAGTTTTTTACTCAAACGAATCATTACATAACTGATTCGGTTTGTGAATCCCTAAAGAGCAAGTTGCGCGTTTTTAAAGTAAAAAAAGTAAGTTTTTTAAGGAAGAAATACTAAGATAAGTTATTTTTTTCTTAATGGTAATCTTCTAAAGCTGTTATTCCAGGCAAAGGTTTTCCTTCTAACCAAGATAAGAATGCGCCGCCCGCTGTTGACAGGTATGAAAAATTCTTGCCACTTCCAGTAGTACTCAACGCTGAAACTGTGTCTCCACCTCCAGCTACAGATATTAATTTTCCAGAGTTAGTTCTTTCAGCCACCGCTAATGCAACACTGTTTGTCGCCTTGTCATATGGCTTTGTTTCGAATGCTCCTAAAGGGCCATTCCAAATAAGTGTTTTAGTTAAATAAACGATAGATTTTATATTTTTTATTGTATCTGGACCTGCATCTAATATCATTTTTGTTTTTGGACACTTGTCAAACCTAAAAGTTTCGGATTTTCCTACTTTTATGTTGTCGGCAACTATTACGTCTACAGGGAGGTGTATTTTGCAACCGGCCCTAGCAGATTTATCAAGTATCGATTTTGCTATTTTTAACATTGAAGGCTCACTTATTGATGTACCTATCTCTAAACCTTGTGCTGCAAGAAACGTATTTGCCATACCTCCACCAATAATAAGATGGTCTACTTTTAAAATAAGGCTATTTAGCAGCTCTAGTTTTGTTGATATTTTTGAACCACCTATTAAAGCAGTAAGGGGTAGTTTAGGTTTGTTAAAAATACGGTTAAGGGCATTAATTTCCGTAACAAAAGAAAAACCAGCACATTTAGGTAAAAGTCTGGCTAAGGCATCAATAGAACTATGAGATCTATGACTGCAAGAGAATGCTTCGTTAACATATACATCCCCTAAATTAGCTAACTCTTTAGCAAAATATATGTCATTTTTTTCTTCCCTAGGATCAAACCGAAGATTCTCTAATAGAACTATTTCACCTATATTAACCGTAGCCAACCTTTTGTGATAATCTGAGTCAATAAAAACAACTTTACGTTCAAACACTTGCTCTAGAGCTGAAACTAGCAGTAGCAAAGAAAGACTAGCTACATACGTACCCTTTGGCCGACCACAGTGAGATATCAGGATCGGTTTGCCGCCGTTTTCAATAACATAATTAATAGTAGGTAACAGCGCAGTGATACGTGTGTAGTCGGTGATACGCTCATCTACTTTTGGAACATTAATATCAACGCGTATAAGTATATTTTTATTAAAAATATCGATATCTTTTATCGTCTTATAGTTCAAATTACTATTCCTTTAGTGTCACTGGTTTACTGATTATCCTTATTAGTCTTGTATTTTGGATGTACCTTAAAAGGGGTTCTATAAGCAGAAGAATTATAATCTCCCCATTGCCACTGCTACATCAGCCATACGACAGGAAAAGGCCCATTCATTATCGTACCATGCTAAAACACGCACTAATTTTCCTGAAACCTTTGTTTGCTCAGGCGCAAATACTGACGAATAAGAAGAGTGATTGAAATCAATTGATACCTTAGGTTCGGGGTCGTATGCTAATACATGGCCAATTTTCTCTTTTGTTGCTTTTTCTATTAGAGAATTAATTTTTTTAATGGATACAGGTTCCCTAGATAAAAAAGTTAGGTCAACAGCTGAGACATTAGGTGTCGGTACACGTATTGCAGATCCTTCCAACAATCCCTTCAGAGAAGGAATTACTTCTCCAATAGCTTTAGCCGCTCCTGTTGAAGTTGGAATCATTGAAAGTGCTGCTGCTCTTGCCCGGTAAAGGTCTTTATGCCTCTTGTCTAAGGGTGGTTGATCTCCTGTATAACTATGTATTGTGGTCATTATTCCATTTTCAATACCTACCGTGTCATTTAGAACTTTTGCGACAGGTGCTAAACAATTTGTCGTGCAGGATCCATTGGATACGATAAAATCATTGACGGTTAAGATATCATCGTTAACACCAAAAACAATAGTTTTATCAACATTATCTGCTGGTGATGAAATTAGTACTTTTTTTGCACCTCTCTGCATATGTACTATTGCTTCACTTTTTGAATTAAATTTTCCAGTACATTCTAAAACTATATCTAATTCAGACCAATCCAATTCTGTGGGATTGTATGTAGAGAATATTTTTATTGGCCCAGTTCCACAATCAATAAAACCGTCACCAATCTTTATTTCCTTAGGAAAACGACCGTGTATAGAGTCATATTTTAATAAATGTACGATTGTATCTATGGGTCCGGGAGCATTTATTGCTCGAACATTAATATCCGTTCTTCCACTTTCTATAATATGCGACAGGATACATCGTCCAATTCTGCCAAAACCGTTTATTCCTATATTAATTGCCATAATTTATCACCCAAACCCTTTCCATAATTTCTTATTTGATTACCATAAAATCCAATTTTGCCCAGTGGAGCCCTTTTACTAAATATGAAAGTAACAGGGTGCAGGATCTTAAGCATGTATTCCCATCGCCTGATAACTATAATAAGCCCAAGCGTCGTCCCTGATGCGACTAATAGGATGTTATTCAAAAACCATTTAAAGATGTTTAATAAGAACCGTAACAAAAACAAACCTGCGTTGGGCAAAGTTGAATAAAAGTCCATTATGACTGCACTACCTTTGATTGGAAATAGTTTTGGAATCAATCGACTTAATCATTACCACTTTTTTGAGAAAGTTAAATAATAACTTAGTTATAATCCAAACTTCTAGCCGTAAGTATCATGAAATTAACTGCTAATACTCTTGACGCTATCAGCTATAGCTTCTGCCTGTGTCACTAACTCCTCAAACCTATCAAGAGTAACCTTTGAGACAGTTAAGTTAGAGTTAATAATATCTTTGTTGACAGTTGAAGAGAGCTCCACATCCTTTTTTTTAGAGGAAGACAGCACTTTGTTAATACTTAGTGATTCATCAGCCATTATCAAACTTAACATTAATAGCATTTTGTTTTCTGGTATTTTTGTACCACCTGTTTTTAATTTGGAGGCCTCAGAATTCAATAATTGAGCTGCTGCTTTTAATGAGCTTTCTTCTCCGTCCTCACAAGCTATCTGAAAAACATAACCACCAATCTCTATTTTTAAATTGGGCATTAATTTACATCCCTTTCTAATATTGGGTTAATTTCTCGTAAGATATCATCAATTTCGGCTAGGTCTCGTTCTCTAATAGATTGCAAATTTTCAAGCTCTATTCTTAGACGATTATTCTGTTCTAAAAGTACATTAGTTTCTTTTGTGTCATCACTCTGAATTATTTGATTTGATTTAACTAGTTCCGCAATAGTGTTGCTTAGACGAATATTTTCATTTTCTTGAGCTTCCAATTGATCTGTTAGGATTAAAATACGTCGTTCTAACCTTTCAATTCTTTCCAGCTCAAAGTTATCGTTTTGCTTGATTGGGTTTTCTATATGACTAGAAACACGATTTAAAGCAGCAGCTAGTCGAATTTCCAAAGTTTCAAGGTCGTTCATTTTTGCTCCGATTAATCAAGTTAGATTTCCTGTTGTTATGTGCAATATATATCGAATATAAATAAAATCTACTGTAACAACCCTATAACAGTCAAATAAGTTAGACACCGTTTTGATGATAGTTTTTACATCAAGGTTACTTGAATAATGAGTAAAGTGGTATAATACATCAGTTAATTAGTTTGTGAAAAGGAAAACACTTGGATATTTCAACTCTTAGAAAGGATTACCCGGATCATTGGAGACTCGCTGCCGCGATAAGGGTGCTTTCACTTGACGCTGTTGCTACTGCTAACTCTGGGCATTCTGGAATGCCAATGGGTATGGCAGATGTTGCAACAGTTTTGTTCAAAAGTCATATGAGGTTTGATTCTGGTGCACCAGATTGGGCAGACAGAGATAGGTTTATCTTGTCAGCAGGTCATGGTTCCATGCTACTTTATTCTATTTTACATCTGACTGGCTATTCGGATATGAAAATCAATGATTTGAAAAATTTTCGTCAACTTGGAGCTAAAACAGCAGGTCACCCGGAGTTTGGCTATGCTAAAGGCATTGAGACAACTACCGGTCCACTAGGTCAAGGATTTGCAAATGCTGTGGGGTTTGCTATTGCAGAAGAGCATCAAAGAGCAAAGTTTGGAAAAAGCTTAGTAAGTCATTTTACTTATGTAATCGCTGGTGATGGTTGCCTGATGGAAGGCGTTAGCCAAGAAGCATTGACTTTGGCAGGTCATCAGCAACTTGGTAAATTAATAGCATTCTGGGATAACAATAATATTACCATAGACGGAGATGTTGGCCTCTCTGATCGTACTGATCAAGTTTCTAGATTCGAAGCTTCAGGATGGCACGTACAAGAAGTTGACGGGCATAATCCTATAGCAATTGATAGAGCAATTAGAATAGCAAAAAACTCTGCTAAACCTTCTATGATTTCGTGCAAAACACATATTGCTTTAGGTTCATCTGCGCAGGACACATCAAAGGGTCATGGAGCATTAACTGACCCTGATCTAATAACTAAGACACGCCTAGCATATGGATGGCCTTTCCCGCCATTTGAAATTCCTGAAGAGATCTCTGCTGAATGGTTGCAAATAGGGCGTCGAGGCTCCCGTGATAGAGTAGCTTGGGAGCATAGACTTGATCAGACTTCTAGTAGAAAACGTAAAGATTTTAATAAGTCAATTTTAGGAATTTTACCCTTAAACTTATCAGCAAAAATTGGAGTATTAAAAAAACAGATTTCGACTGATTTGCCTAACATTGCTACCCGTGAGGCATCTCAGCAGGCTTTGGAAGTAATAAACTCATTAGTTAGTGAGACTTTTGGTGGATCTGCTGATTTAACAGGTTCCAATAATACACTTACAACTGGCCTAGGAGTATTTTCTCCCGAAAACCGTTTAGGAAGGTACCTTTACTATGGGGTTAGAGAGCATGGTATGGCCGCTGCAATGAATGGGATTGCTTTGCATGGGGGTATGAAACCTTATGGTGGAACTTTTATGTGTTTTGCTGATTATGCGCGAGGAGCTATTAGGCTTTCTGCACTTATGAAGCAGCCCGTGACGTATGTGCTTACTCATGATTCAATAGGACTAGGTGAGGATGGACCAACGCATCAGCCTGTTGAACATTTGGCCATGCTGCGTGCGACTCCTAATATTAATGTTTTTCGTCCGGCTGACGCAATTGAAACTATTGAGGCTTGGGAACTTTCTATTGGCTCGAAAACAACACCAAATGTTTTAGCATTATCTAGGCAAAAGCTGCCAACATTGAGAGCTAAGCATACAAGAAAAAATCAAGTTTCCTTTGGAGCTTATATATTGTCAGAAGCACTAAATAAAAGAAAAGTAATATTACTTGCTACTGGCTCTGAAGTTAAAATTGCAATGTCAGCTAAAAGTGTTCTTGAGGAAAAAGGTATAGGTGTTAGGGTGGTTTCTATGCCATGCTGGGAGTTATTTGAAACACAAGACGAAGCATATCGTAGAAAAGTCTTGCCACTTGGACCCATAAGGGTCGGTATAGAAGCTGGAGTCAGCTTTGGTTGGGAGCGATGGCTCTCTGGAGAAAGAGGGAAGTCTGTAAAATCAGCATTTATTGGTATGAAAGGATTTGGGGCTTCTGCACCTGCTGAAGACTTGTATGAACATTTTAAAATAACCCCAGATGCAATAGTTTCGAAAGTATTAAGTTTACTTGGGTAAACTTAATACTTTGTAATTTTGAGGATTGGTTTTAAGAGGTTATTTATTATAGATTAAGTTTTTAACTATTTGTGGCCCTGATTTTATCAGCAGCCTCTTTGTCATAAGGTATTTTTTGGTCTTCAAGAAGAGTATCAAGTTCTCCGGAAAGAGTCATTTCTGTTATTATGTCGCATCCTCCAACAAACTCTCCATTTACATATAGTTGTGGTACTGTTGGCCAATCTGAATAAATTTTTATCCCTTCTCGAATTGACTCATCTCCAAGTACATTTATATCTTTAAAATCCACTCCCATATAATTTAAAATTCCAGATACTTTGTTTGAAAAACCACACTGGGGTGCAGCTTTTGTTCCTTTCATAAACAATACAACATTATTACTTTTTACTGTTTCATTTATTTCTTGCTGTGTGTTTTCCATAATATTTTCCCTCAGTTCTTTTTTTAATTCAATTAATTAGGTATTTTCGTTGTTAATGCTAAAGCATGAAGTTCACCGTTTGAGCCATCCATTTTTCCTTTTAGCGATGCATAGACTGCTCTTTGTTGCTGCACTCTATTTTTGCCACGGAAACTTTCATCTGTAACTTCGGCAGCGTAATGATTTCCATCTCCAGCCAGGTCAGTAATTGTAACCTTTGCCTTGGGAAAAGTTTCTTTAATTAGATTCTCTATTTCTTTTGCTTGCATTGCCATTTTCTTAATCTCCAAATGTTAATTTAAAAATAAGGTTTTTATGATGTCTTACAAGTGCCTTATTTCCCAAAAGAGTTTTCAAAGCTATTTTTATATAATGGGCTCAATTCATTTATTGACGAGTTATATCTCCCTATTTGAATTTTTTCTTCAATAAAACCACCTACTATCTCCGTATGAACATCATTTTTTACTGATTCATCAATTAGTTTATTAGCTTTATCTAGCGAACACCCAACGAGATATCTACCTTGATCTTCTCCAAAGATAAAACTGATATCGCTCTCAAATAGATTAAAACCTAAATTCGATTGAGTCGCCATTTCAAAAATAGCAAGTGCTATCCCACCATCTGAACAATCTGTACAGGCTTCAATTAAATCAATGTGACTTCTAATAAATTCTCCATTTTTTCGTTCTTTTTCTAAATTTACTTTTGGAACCTCTCCATCTTCCCTATCAAACATTTCTGCAAGTAAGGCGGATTGCCCAAGTTCTCCAACTGTTTCCCCGACTAGTACGGCTATATATTCATTTTTTACTTTACCCTTTATCATGTTATCGATGTTATGGATAATCCCTACGGCTCCAATTGTCGGTGTTGGAAGAATCGCATGCCCATCGGTTTCATTGTATAATGAGACATTTCCAGAAACTATCGGCATATTTAATACTTTTACTGCTTCGGTTATTCCTTGTATTGCTTCTACGAATTGCCCCATAATCTCTGGCTTTTCTGGGTTGCCAAAATTTAAGTTGTCAGTAGAAGCAAGGGGGGTAGCTCCAACTGCTGTCAGATTTCGATATGCTTCTGCAACTGCTTGTTTGCCACCTTCTTTAGGGTTAGCTTTTACATATCGAGGAGTTACATCGCTTGTGAAAGCTAACGCTTTGTTGGTGTTAGGAACTTTTACTACACCTGCTGGAAAGCCTGAAGAGCAAATAGTATTAGCCTGAACTTCACTATCATATTGTTCCCAAATCCAATGTTTGCTGGAGTAATTTGAGCTTGCGATCAACTTTTTTAGACCTTCAATCGGATTGACTGGAGGTAGTTGCTCTAAAGCTTTTGGCTTTGACATTGAAGACCAGGCTCTATCATATTCAGGGGCGTCTCCAGACAAAGCTTTTAGTGGTAAATCTGCTTTCACTTCGTTATTATGAAGTATTATAAATCTGTCTTCTTCTATAGTTTCTCCGACAACAGAAAAATCTAAATCCCACTTATCAAATATTAATTCTGCTTTAGACTCAGATCCTGTATTTAAAACCATAAGCATGCGCTCTTGTGACTCGCTTAGCATCATTTCATATGCGCTCATGCCTGGTTCTCTTGTCGGAACTTTGTTTAAATCTAATTTTATACCTAACCCGCCTTTATCGCCCATTTCTACTGCAGAACAGGTTAGCCCAGCGGCACCCATGTCTTGAATTGATATTATTGCCCCAGTTGCCATAAGTTCCTGACATGCTTCCATTAACCTCTTTTCAGTGAAAGGATCACCTATTTGTACATTGGGACGCTTTTCTTCTATAAATTCATCAAATTCCGCAGAGGCCATAGTGGCTCCACCAACTCCGTCTCTTCCAGTTTTCGCACCAACATAAACGACCTTCATTCCGACACCGGATGCAGCAGAGTAAAAAATCTTATCGTGATCTGCTAAACCCGCCGCAAATGCGTTAACTAGACAATTTCCGTTATATGCTGCATGAAAGCGAGTTTCTCCGCCCACTGTTGGAACTCCAAAACAATTCCCATATCCACCTATGCCAGCAACTACTCCATTTACGAGTTGTTTAGTTTTTGGATGTTTAACTTCTCCAAATGAAAGAGAGTTCATTACAGCAATTGGCCGAGCGCCCATTGTGAATACGTCTCTTAATATCCCACCGATACCGGTTGCTGCCCCTTGATATGGCTCAATATAGGAGGGGTGGTTATGGCTTTCCATCTTAAAGACGACAGCTTGATTGTCGCCTATATCCACTACACCAGCATTCTCTCCTGGGCCACAAATCACTTGCGAACCTTTGGAATGTAACATTCGCAGCCATTTTTTTGAAGACTTATATGAGCAGTGCTCGTTCCACATTGCTGAAAAAATTCCTAACTCCGTAAAAGTGGGAGGACGTCCGATAAGGTCTAGGATTTTCTTAAACTCATTGGGCTTAAGGCCGTGTCTTTCAATAACTTCTGTGGTTATACGTGGTTCTGACATTACTTTATTTCCTCTGGCACTATCTATTAACAATAAGTGAAAAATTAAGATTCTCAAAGCCCAGTTTTTAAGTTCTTGAGAGCTTTTAACTAGAATGACTGGATAGTTATTCAATCATTATAATCAGAGAAGAGATAAGTCATAATTCTAACATAACTTATCACATTTTATCAAAAAACTTCATTAATTATAGTCCTAGCTTTCTTTCGTTGTATCATTATTTCGTTTACTACAAAATCTCGAAAAGCAGCTATTCTTTTTGACTGCCGTAATTCCTCAGGGTAGGCGAGAAAAATTGGGACTACATTTGAAGAAAATTCTGGTAATATTCTGACTAACTCTGGGTTATCTATGGCGACATAATCGGGTAGTACGCCTATACCTAAGCCATTCTTTACTGCTTGAAGTACGCCAAAATAATTATTAACAGTAAGAATTTTTTTTAAGTCATAGCTAAGTAATTCTTTAACTAAAGTCTCTCCAGCAGCTACTTGCTCTGATCTGACATTTTGAAATATTATACGATGACTCCTTAACTCATTAAGAGCTTTAGGGACTTTATTTTTTTGTAAGTAGGCCTTGTTTGCATACAAACACAACTGAATACTCATCAAACGTTTTCGAACAAGATCGGCTTGGCTTGGTTCTTTCATTCGAATTGCGACATCTGCCTCTCGCATTGGTAGGTCTAACACACGCTCACCAAGCATAAGATCAATATTTAGATCGGGGTATTGCAAGAATAATGTTGATAATCGAGGAGCCAACCAAAGTGACCCAAAACCCATAGTGGTTGTTACTCGTAACTCTCCAAAAACCTCGTCTTCGCTATCTCTAATTCGAGCACTTGCCGCTTCTAATCTCTTTGACATAGACTTTGTTGCATCAAAAAGTAACTCACCTTGCTCTGTTAAGATTAAGCCTCGGGCATGTCTGTGGAATAAAGTCGTATTTAGAGATTCCTCTAAGGCTCGAATTTGACGGGACACAGCAGACTGTGACAGGTGAATATTATCACCAGCATGCGTTAGACTTCCTGCAGCTGCTACAGCATGGAAAACTCTTAGTTTATCCCAATCCATTTATTTATCCTCCTTTGTTATTGACTATAAAGTACTGTATTGAAGAGATATAGTAATAAATAAAGCAAAGTGGTTATCTTTAATAAGTCATTGATGAGTAGTGTTTGTCAAAGTAAGAATAGAATCGTAAACAGTAGGAATTATAAAATTTATGACTGAAAGTTCTTTAAGTGATCGATTTGACTTAACAAAATCGGCTGTCTTACTTAATGGAACACAGGCTTTAGTTAGGTTGCTTCTTACTCAGAAAGCCCGAGATAAGGCGGCTGGTTTAAACACGGCAGGCCTTGTTACTGGGTATCGCGGTTCACCTCTTGGTGCAGTGGACAGTCAAATGTCAAAAGTCAAAAAAGAGCTCGATGATCATGATGTAGTATTCCAACCTGGTCTTAATGAGGATTTAGCCGCAACAGCCCTTTGGGGGTCTCAGCAAGCTGAACTTAGAGGTGAAGGTTTGTTTGAGGGAGTATTTGGGCTTTGGTATGGAAAGGGGCCGGGGGTTGACCGGTCCGGAGATGTTATGAAACACGCCAATATGGCTGGATCGTCGACTTATGGTGGAGTTGTTATGGCAATGGGGGATGACCATACAGGCGAGAGCTCTACTGTTTTACATCAGTCTGATTTTGCTATGATTGATGCTTCGATTCCAATTCTTTCACCTGCTGGAGTGCAAGAGATAATAGATTATGGGCTATACGGTTGGGCTTTGTCTAGGTTTTCTGGTCTTTGGGTTGGTCTCAAGGTCATGAAAGATACTGTTGAAGCGACATCAGTTGTAGATGGAAATATAGATCGGGTAAGTTTTTCTTCTCCCCCATATGTTAAACCTGAGGGAGGTTTGAACATAAGACTGGTAGATCAGCCGGTAGATCAAGAAGAACGTTTAGTGGATTATAAGATTGAAGCAGCTAGAAGTTTTGCTAAAGAAAATAATATTGATAAGTGTGTTTGGAAAGGTGGTCAAAATCCAAAAATAGGTTTTGTTGCGGCTGGCAAGAATTGGTTGGATTTAGTTCATTCTCTTTCTCTTTTGGGAATCGATGAAAAGGACTCTGAACGACTTGGTATTACAACCTATAAAGTGGGACAAATATGGCCACTTGATACTTTGTCATTTGAAAGTTGGGCGGACACTCTGGATTTAATAGTTGTTGTTGAAGAAAAACGAAAAATTTTAGAAGGACAAATTAAGGAATATTTATTCGATAATTCAAAAGGAAGACGCGTCTACGGTGGCAAAAAACAAGGTGTGGAGTTATTCTCCTCAAAGTTTGCTCTTGATCCGGTAGAAATAGCTGAAAAAATTGGTTATATTTTAGAAGAGGAGGGGTGTGGATCAGATAAGTTACTATCAAATCTGTATTATGTTGTTAACTCAAGAAAAGCAGAAAATACCAGTGAGATAGCGAGTAGAATACCATATTTTTGTTCTGGATGCCCTCATAATTCGTCTACTAAAATTCCGGAAGGTTCTCGGGCTTACGCAGGTATTGGGTGTCACTATATGGCTCAGTGGATGGATAGAGATACATTGGGATACACCCATATGGGAGGAGAGGGGGCCAACTGGATTGGAGAGGCGCCGTTCTCATCTACCGGGCATGTGTTCCAAAATATAGGAGATGGAACTTATAATCACTCTGGCATTCAAGCAATTAGAGCTGCCGTATCATCTGACGTTAACGTAACGTATAAAATCCTTTTTAATGATGCTGTTGCGATGACAGGAGGGCAAGGAAATGATGGGGGACTTGACGCTTCTAGAGTTGTTGCTGAGTTAAATGCGATTGGTGTTAAAAAAGTTGTTGTAGTGTATGATGAAAAAGAAGATGTGAATTTTGATTTATTTAAACCTAGTGTTGAAACCTATGAGCGATCAGAACTTCAGAATGTTCAAAAAAAAATCAGAAATGAAAAAGGTGTCTCTGCTATTGTTTACATACAAACCTGTGCGGCAGAAAAGCGTCGTAGAAGAAAGCGTGGAAAATTTCCAGATCCGGATAAGAGAGTATTTATAAATACTGATGTATGTGAAGGCTGTGGAGATTGTGGTGTTCAGTCTAACTGCGTTTCTATAATACCTGTTCAAACTGAATTGGGTCGAAAAAGAGCTATTGATCAATCTTCGTGTAATAAAGATTTCAGTTGTGTAAAAGGGTTTTGTCCATCTTTTGTTACTGTTGAAGGAGCTAAAATCAAGTCTAAAGCATTTGGTGAGATTTTGCTCCCAGAACTGCCAGATCCGGTTCTTCCAAAAATACATGGCACCTATAACATTATCATTACCGGTGTAGGGGGTACTGGAGTTGTTACAATTGGTGCTGTTCTGGCTATGGCAGCCCATATTGATAATAAGGGTGCTGGGATGATGGAAATGGCAGGTCTGGCTCAAAAAGGTGGAGCTGTTCATATTCACTGCAGGCTAGCAGATAATCCAGAAGATATATCTGCAATCCGAGTAGCTACTGGAGAAGCTGATGCAATCATTGGCGGTGATCTAGTAGTTACATCTGGTTCAAAAACTATATCCCTAATGAAAGAAAGCAGGACACAAGCTATTGTTAATAGTCATGAAATTGTAACGGGCGAGTTTACTAGAGATACAGACTTTTTTATTCCAAATGATAGATTGAAACTCTCTTTAGAAGCTCGTCTTAAAGATGCCGTTAGTTTCTTTGATGCAACTGATTTAGCGAAGCTAACCTTAGGAGATTCTATCTACTCTAACATGATTATTTTTGGATCGGCCTGGCAGAAAGGTATGATACCATTATCCTATAACTCTATCAAAAAAGCTATTGAACTTAACGGGGCATCTACTGAACTAAACCTAAAAGCATTTGAAGTGGGCAGGTGGGCAATTCTTTTCCCAATTGATGCGGAGAAGGTTTATAAATCTAGGGTAACAGAGCTACCAAAAAACTTGCAGGAACGGATTAAGTTTAGAGAAACACATCTAAAGGAATATCAGTCTGATAGTTTAGCTAAGCGTTACATTGATTTTGTTAGTAGATTTTCAGGTACTTTTTTAGAGGATGCTGTAGCAGAAGGATATCATAAAGTACTCGCCTATAAAGACGAGTATGAGGTTGCTAGGTTACATACGAATACTATTTCAAAACTACGAGAGGAGTTTGATGGTGAACTCAAAATAACTTATCACTTAGCTCCACCTGTTCTCTCAAAGCTAGGAAACGATGGTCGACCAATAAAGAAAGAATACGGTTATTTTATGGGTAATGCTTTTAAAGTTCTTCGGAAAATGAAATTTTTGAGAGGTACCTATTTTGATGCTTTCGGGTATTCGAAAGAACGCAAAATGGAACGTGCACTGATTGATTTATATGAACAAGATTTGGGAGCTTTGGTAAATAGTAATATTACTAATAATGATGCCGCAATTTCTTTGGCTAGATTACCACTTCAAATAAGAGGGTTTGGATCTGTAAAGCAACAAAGTTATGAAGTAGCGATGAAAACGCGATTAGAACTACTTGAAATATTGGGAAGAAAAGATGTAACGAAAGTTGCAGCTGAATAGAAGAAAAAAAACCCATTATATTAGGTAATCTCATTAATTTTAAAATAATCCACTAAAAAGTTAAACAACTTCATATAAACTATGTTTTATTACATCTTCATAAGTAAATAGATCTGTTCTTCATCACTAATATCTTGCCTTAGTATTTTATCGCCAGATTCATGGCAGTAATGCGGTATATCAACTATAGCCGCTGGGTCATCTGCTATTACTCGTAAAATATCACCTTTTTGCATTTCTTTTAATTTTTTTCGGATTTTCAGAACTGGTAGAGGGCACAATAATCCAGTTGAATCTAATTCAGAATCCCAGTGATACTTGGTCAATTACTATTATCCTCCTGAAGTAAATTCGATTTTTGAATCTTGAAATAATTAAGTATGTAGAGCCGAATAGCTGAAGCTAAGCCGCAATTTTGCCCTCTTTCGTAATCAATTTCGGAAGCTAATTCGTTAATTCCTTTTTTTTGTTTAGATGCTATTTCTTGGAATGACTTCCAAAAATCCTCCTCTAATGTAACGGAAGTTTTATGTTTTCTTAATGTAAGTGAACGTTTTTTTGGTCTTGAAAGCATCTAAGAGATCTTTTTATTTTGATTTCTAGTTAGTGAGGATCTATTCATCTTGGGCCGATCATTTTCTCAGGCCTGACAACTTGGTCAAACTCTTCAGCCGTTACAAATCCTAGATTTATTGCTTCTTGTTTAAGGGTTGTTTTATTTTTGTGCGCTGTTTTTGCGACCTTTGTAGCATTATCGTAACCGATTTTTGGGGCCAAGGCTGTAACAAGCATTAGGCTTTCTTGCATCAAATGTTCAATCCTCTCCTCGTCAGCTTTAATTCCAATGACACAATTATTTGTGAATGCAAGCGCCGCGTCACCAAGCAATTGAATAGATTGTAATAAATTATATGCCATCATGGGTTTGTAAACGTTCAGTTCAAAATGACCTTGAGACCCCGCAAAGCCAATAGCAGCATCATTACCAAAAATTTGTATACAAACTTGAGTGATAGCTTCGCATTGAGTTGGATTTACTTTGCCGGGCATTATTGAGGAGCCTGGTTCGTTTTCTGGTAAAATTAGCTCACCCAGCCCACTTCTTGGCCCTGAGCCAAGAAACCTTATATCATTTGCAATTTTAAAAACACTTGCTGCAACTGTTTTTAGAGCACCAGACATCTCCACGATTGCATCATGTGCTGCAAGTGCTTCAAACTTATTCGGTGCTGTTTTAAAATTAATACCTGTGATTTTAGAAATTTGAGAAGCAACTTTTATGTCCCAACCTTTTTCTGTACTTAAACCTGTTCCTACAGCAGTCCCACCTTGCGCTAACTCAAGAATGTTTTCCACTCCATGCTCAATTCTTTTAATCCCCATATAGACTTGATGTGTGTAACCTGAGAATTCTTGACCTAGAGTAAGTGGAGTTGCATCCATTGTATGGGTTCGACCAATTTTAATAATGCCTGAAAATTCCTGAACTTTTAATTCTAATCCTTCATGGAGTTCCTTTAACTTTGGAAGCAAATTGTTATAGGTAGATTCCGCAATTGCTATATGCATCGCCGTAGGAAAAGTATCATTTGATGATTGGCCCATATTGCAGTGATCATTGGGATGTACTGGGTTTTTAGATCCTATTTCACCTCCAAGCAATTCAATTCCTCTATTTGCTATTACTTCATTAGCATTCATGTTTGACTGAGTCCCAGATCCAGTTTGCCAAACTACAAGTGGAAAATTACTGTTTAGATCCCCGGCAATGACCTCTTCAGACGCTTTGATTATGACATCAGCAATTTTAGAAGTAAGTTTTCCAGATTTTTTGTTAACAGTTGCGCATGCTTTTTTAATTATCCCTAACGCTCTGATAATCGCTATGGGTTGTCGTTCCCATCCTATTGGAAAGTTTGCTAGTGATCGCTGGGTTTGAGCACCCCAGTACTTATCCTTGGGGACTTCAATTTGTCCAAAACTATCAGTTTCTGTTCGAGTATTGGTCATTTTTTATTTCTCCATTTAACAGAAAAGAATTAGTTGGAATTTTACTACCTAAATATTTTTTGTAACTTTTTTTTAAAGTTTAGCTGAATTTGGTTCCATTACTAGAGTATCTTATTTATTTGCGGAAACTATCAAGACTGATTACTTTTTGATCAGATGAATCAGTTTTTTTACCTTTTAGTGAATTTTTAAGCACAAGGTTTTTATTTAATTCTTCATTAGGTTCATTTAACTTTTTATTAATATTTTTTTCAAACTTAAGCCCAAATTGTACAGATGGATCTGCAAAGGTTATTATTGAGTCTATTGGAATAGACAGCATTTCAGGGGTGTCACCAAAGTTTAGTACAATTTCAAAATGTTCATTAGTTACTTTTAATTTGTCGAACCAATTCTGGATTATAATTGTCATTTCGTCTGGGTATTTTTCTGATAACCAGTCATTAATAGAAATTCCGGGGTATCTTGTATCAAAAGTGATATGAAAATGATGGTTACCAGGTAAGCCGTCGCGTTGGACGTCTGAAAGGACATCTACAATTAAATGACGCATGGCGATTTGCATTTTCTTAGTATAATCGATTTGTTCAATCATGTATTCACCCTAATACTTAGTTAATCATAATTAACTATTTTTCTAACATATCCAGCCACCACCAAAAATTTGTGTAGTGTCATTTCCATAAAAGACGCAGGCCTGCCCTTTGGAAATACCTTCTTCGGGAGTTATTAATTCTACAATAGCGTCTGTTTTAGATTTAGGCCTCACTATTGCAATCTGAGGCTGCTGAGTAGATCTTACTCTAACCTTAAAATGCCATTCTTCTTTGCTTTCAAAAGGATCTCCGCCAAGCCAATTTATTTCTTTTACATTTATGTACCTGATAGTTAACGAATCTCTTGGACCGACGATAACAAGCTTCTTTTCTACATCCAGTTTTACAACATAGAGAGGTTCTTTTGATCCACTTACTCCTATGCCTTTTCGTTGTCCAATAGTGTAATGAATTATACCTGAGTGTTTACCTAAAACTTGTCCAGACTCTGTGACCACTTGCCCGGGTTCGGCTGCCCCAGGCCGAAGCCTTTCTATGACAGACGCATAATTGCCATTTGGCACAAAACATATGTCTTGGCTATCTGCCTTTTTTGCTACGCTTAATCCAAATTTATGGGCTAACTCTCTAGTTTCCTTTTTAGATTTAAGATGCCCTAATGGGAAACGTAAATACTCCAATTGTTCAGGCGTAGTTGAAAATAAGAAATAGCTTTGGTCCTTATCTTTATCGGCAGCAGAATGAAGTTCAGCACCATTTTTCCCTACTTTCCTTTGAATATAATGACCAGTTGCCATGCAATCTGCTTGAAGATCTTTGGCAGTTTCAAGTAAATCTTTAAACTTAACACGCTCATTGCACCTTATGCATGGAACTGGAGTCGCCCCTGCTAAGTAGCTATCTGCAAATTCCTCTATTACTGCGCTTTTAAAAGAGTTTTCATAATCTAAGACATAATGAGGGAAGCCCATTTTTTCTGCAACTCTACTTGCGTCATGGATATCTTGCCCAGCGCAGCAGGCACCTTTTTTTGCGAGAGCCAACCCATGATCATAAAGCTGTAATGTAATGCCAACAACATCGTATCCTTCTTCTGCTAGATTTGCTGCAACAACAGAACTATCTACTCCTCCAGACATTGCAACGACTACTCTGGTTTTAGATGGAGGTTTTAGAAAACCCAAGGAGTTAAGTTTTTTATTCGAGAGCATGTACCATCCACCGATACTAATTGTCTTGTTTAAATTATTATTTAGGACCTCTTTTAAGCTCTTTTAGTCCATTGTATACCCTTTTTATAATAGAAAATAGAAAATATTTAGTGTAATTTGCTAACTATAATAAGTTCATTTAATTGAATTCAGATAATTAAAACTTTCTCAAAGGGAAAAGAGTATATGAAAACGCCAGTCACAGAACTCTCAGAGGAGATGGCAGCTGACGAAATGCAACGATTATCAATTATTATTAAGGAGGCAAATAAAAATTATCATACAAAAGATGCTCCAACAATGTCGGACGCTCAGTATGATGAATTAAAACAGCGTAATAACAGTTTAGAGAAGAACTTCCCTGATTTAAAGCTTCCCACCAGCCCCAGTAATGAAATTGGTGGGCCATTAATGGGAGGGTTCTCAAAAATAGAACACTCTGTAAAGATGCTTTCACTTGGAAATGCATTTGACAAGAATGATGTGATTGACTTTGACGAGCGTGTTCGAAAATTTTTAAAACTTAGCCCTGATGATGATCTAGAGTTTACTGCTGAACCAAAAATTGATGGGCTATCACTGTCATTGATGTATCGTAGTGGTAGGTTAGTTTATGCTGCCACCCGTGGTGACGGGGAGATGGGTGAGAATGTTACAGAAAATGCCAGAGTGATTAACAGCATTCCCGAAGTTTTGATTGGTGCTCCTGAGATCTTAGAGGTTCGAGGTGAGGTTTTTATGTCCCATCAAGATTTTTCGGAACTTAATAGAGTGAATATTACTAAAGAGTTAAAAACTTTTTCTAATCCGAGAAACGCTGCTGCTGGTTCGTTAAGGCAGCTAGACCATAATATCACTAAGGAACGTCCTCTTGAATTTATGGCTTATGCATGGGGCGAACTAAGTTCTCCTATTGGAGATACATATTTTGATACAGTGAAATTTCTTGAAAGACTTGGTTTCAGCGTGAGTCCTTTAATGGTTAAGTGTGATAATGTTAATATGCTATTAGAACATTATTATGAAATAGAGCAAGCTAGAGTAACCTTAGGGTATGACATTGATGGTGTTGTATATAAAGTGAACTCCTTGGGCTATCAAAAAAGGCTTGGTTTTCGTTCTACTACCCCGAGGTGGGCCATAGCACATAAATTTCCGGCTGAACTCGCGTGGACTAAATTGGAAGCCATAGAAGTGCAAGTGGGGAGAACTGGAGCTTTATCACCAGTAGCCAGACTGCAACCAGTAACTGTTGGAGGCGTTGTTGTTTCTAATGCCACGCTACATAATGAAGATTATATTTTAGGCCAAGACTCCAAAGGAAATATTTTAAGAAATGGTGTTGATATTCGAGTTGGAGATTTAGTCCAAGTATATAGAGCTGGGGATGTCATTCCAAAAATCTCAAATGTTGACTTAACCAAACGTACATTTAGGTCTGTGCCTTATGTTTTCCCTTTAACATGTCCTTCTTGTGGGTCATCTGCTATTAGGGATGAGGGTGATGCCGTAAGAAGATGTATTGGAACTACTAAATGCCCTGCTCAAAAGATCGAAAAATTAAAACATTTTGTTAGTAGATCAGCGTTTGATATAGATGGTTTGGGAGCAAAACAGGTTGAAGCATTTTTCTATGATAATGTTTTGCCAATTAAAGAGCTACGAGATATCTTCACTCTCGAGGAGAGAGATCAGCAGAGTGTTTCGAAGCTTAAAAACCGGGATAGGTGGGGCGAAAAATCAACAGAAAAGCTTTTTAATTCTATAAATAATAAGCGAAACATAAATTTACAAAAATTTATTTTTTCTTTGGGGATGCGTCATATTGGAGAACAGGTTTCTGGACTTTTGGCAAAACACTATAAAAGTTGGGATAATTTTTTTGTATCTGTTGTGGCTGCCAGTAACTATAATGACGTAGCTTTTGAAAACTTAAATGCAATTGATGGCATTGGTGGTATTATGGTAAAATCATTGATTGATACCTTTGGTAACTCAACTCACTCATTAAATATTCAAGAACTTGCCGCAGAGCTGATTATTAAAGATGCCGAGGTGACGACCAACAAAAACTCCAAAATTGGTGGAAAATTAATTGTATTTACTGGTGCGTTAGAAACTATGAGTAGAGCGGAGGCAAAGTCAAAAGCTGAGGAAATGGGGGCAAAGGTTTCAAGTGCGATATCTAAGAAAACTGATATTTTGGTTGCGGGTCTAGGTGGCGGCTCGAAGAATTTAAAAGCTATTAGTTTGGGAATAGAAGTCATTGATGAAAAGGCTTGGGTTATGTTAATTTCAATGGAGTAGGGAAAATGGCAACACGACCAGAAATTTTATATCCTTTGTTTTCGTCAACAATTTCTTTGAAGGGAATTGGAGAAGCTACATACCTAAATCTGGAAAAGGCTGGTATCAACAAAGTTAAAGATTTAATATTCACTTTACCGAGCTCATTTATTGATAGACAACAAAAAAAAACCGTTGCGGAGGTCTTAATACCAGAAGTGGTTACCGTAGAAATTGAAGTTTTAAATCATAAGCAACCTATAGTTCAAAATAGACCTTTTATCGTTAGAGTTAAGGATTTCTCTGTTGAGTTTAATATTATTTTTTTTCGTGCCAGAGTAGAATATATAAAAAATCTTTTACCGATTGGCTCTAAAAGATTGATCTCAGGTAAGCTTGAGTTTTTTGATAATTTACCTCAAATGACTCATCCAGACTACATAATTCCGTTAAGTGAGAAAAATGTTATTCCAAGGTTTGATGCTGTATATCCTCTAACTCAGGGAATTACGCAGAAAATTTTTTCTAAGTCAATTAAGGGTGCTCTTGAAGTTGTTCCTTTACTTGGCGAGTGGATTGATAAAAGTAAGAAATTAGAATCTCAATGGCCGGACTGGCAAAAATCTGTTTTGCTTGCACATACACCAAAAAATCAAGACGCATTATCTTTAACAAACCCTGCCCGAGAACGCTTAGCGTATGATGAATTCTTTGCACATCAGTTAACTCTAGCAATTGCACGCTTTAAAATGAGACGGAAAAAGGGATTTTCTACGTTAGGTGGGAAGGAGGTTCGCAAAGCGGTTATTTCTAGATTAAATTATAGCCTTACCTCGTCACAAGAACAGGTAATAGCAGAAATCCTTTCAGATATGGCGGCTCCCATTGGTATGTACCGACTTTTGCAAGGAGATGTGGGTTCAGGTAAAACCATTGTAGCATTTCTTAGCTTATTAACTGCTGTTGATGGGGGTGGGCAAGGAGTAATAATGGCGCCTACGGAAATACTGGCACGTCAACATTTTGATAGTTTTGTTGATTTAGCTAATTTGGCTGGTGTTCGGATTGAGTTACTTACAGGAAGAGATACAGGACAAAAAAGAGCACAAAAATTAGAAGACTTATCAAAAAATGAAATTCAAATTTTGGTTGGCACCCATGCAGTTTTTCAAAAGGACATAATTTATTCAAGTTTAAGGTTGGTGGTTATAGACGAACAACATAGGTTTGGAGTGAACCAGCGTTCTGATTTAATAGATAAGGGAGTTTTAGTTGACGTTTTAGTGATGACCGCTACACCAATTCCACGTTCATTGGCATTAGTTAGTTTTGGTGACATGGAGGTTTCAGTAATTAATGAGAAACCTATTGGACGAAAACCAATCAAAACTGCGATACTTTCAGAAACCCGTATTTCTGAAATTATAAATAAACTTAGTTTAGCAATTGATAAGGGAAACCAAGCTTATTGGGTTTGTCCTTTAGTAGAAGAAAGTGATTTAAGCGATAAAACAGCTGCAGAGGAAAGGTTTCGATCTCTCCAACCAAACTTTAAAGAGGGTGTGATAGGTTTGGTTCATGGTCAAATGTCCGTAAAGGAAAAAGACGCTGCGATGAAGTCATTTGTTTTAGGTGAGACTAAGCTATTAGTTGCTACTACCGTAATCGAAGTCGGTGTAGATGTACCTAATGCTACTATTATGGTTATTGAAAGAGCAGAGAGTTTTGGACTGTCTCAGCTACACCAGTTGCGAGGAAGAGTTGGTCGTGGCAATTTGCCATCGACCTGTCTTTTAATATATAAGAGCCCGCTTTCACAAACAGGGTTAAGAAGGTTAAGTATTTTGAAGGAAACTGAAGATGGTTTTAAAATTGCTGAGGAAGACTTAAGAATGAGGGGTGCTGGTAACTTGATTGGGACGGCACAAAGTGGGATAGCAAAGTTTCGAATAGGAGACTTGGAAAAGCAAAGCGCTCTTATGGCCGTTGCCCACAGTGATGCAAGAAAATTACTAAATGATGATCCGAGGCTTGAGAGCAAAAGGGGTTTGGCAGCTCGTAACCTTTTGTGGTTAATGGAAAAAAGCAAAGTAATTAATCTAATTAAAATAGGTTAAATATATATTTTGAAAAATGTTCTTGCTTTGTTCTAAAATTAATATATTAATGTAGAAACTGTTTTTACTGCCAAATAGAGGTTTTTATGATTAATGATTTAAAATATATTCTATCAAGCACGCCATACGAATTAGCAAAAGATGCTATTGGCGTAATTTCAATAATGGTTATAATTGGAGTTGGATTATATCTTCCTAATTTGGTTTAAAGTTAGTAGGAAAATTTACGTTCCTACCAAACATTTAACCTGGTGTTGTTTCTAGAGCCTCTACTAATGCTTCTAAGGTCAACATTATCGAGGAATGTCGGTTTTTATAGTCTTTTGCAGGCGACAGTATTTCTAGATCTTGGAAGGGTTTTTCAGGAGTTGGACCATTATTTGTTAACATTGCTAAAAGTTGATCTCGAGCATCCCTTACTTGATTAGATGTACATCCTATAATTGAGTTTCCAACAATTGAGGCAGCAGCTTGTCCTAATGCGCAGGCTTTAACATCTTGAGAGTACTCTGATAGCATACCATGTGATATTTTTATACTTATATTAACTGTTGAACCACACACTGGGGATCTTCGAAGGATTGAAGCATCAGGATTTGTTAAGCTTTCCGTATGGGGCATCTCAGTAGCAAATTTTAAAATTTTCTCTGAATATAGTTGAATAAGGCTAGTATTTTCGACCAATGTGAAAAGCTCCAGGGATTAAAACAATTAGTTATGAGTTAATGAATTTTATTTAAAAGTAAAGTCGATTATTGGCGTATAACTTTTTTAAGTTTATAATAAGTTAAATGCCAAGTTTAGAGCGGATACTACTTGGAGAGTGTCCAGCTTTTCGTAGAGAAGAAATTGACTGTGATTTATCTCTCTTCGCCAAACGTTTCCCATTAGAATCTTTTATAAGTTTATGATGATAATAAGTAGGGTTTGAGAAATTAAATAAAAAATATAATATAGTATGGATTTTTGTTGCATCAAATAGATCTTCACCTCTTACAATATTATTTATGCCCAATTCTGCGTCGTCAATTACTACTGACAGGTGATAAGATGCTTCACTCCCTGGCCTAGACAGTACTACATCTCCAATATTATTCACTGCCTCAGCTCTTGTTACTATTTGTGTTTTTGAAGCACCTTTTAGAATTTTTTCTGCTTCAAAAAATGTCAAAAAATCACGGTCTATGTAGTTCCAAGCCTTTTTCATGTCTAGCCGAAGAGCACCATTTCGTTTAGTCGGGAATCTACTTTTCATAATATTTTTTTTACAGGTTCCTGGATAAATACTTCCATCTGGACCATACTGGGGTTTGCTACCTTGAGGAGCAGAGATTGCATTTAATATATCTCGCCTCGAACAACAGCATTCGTATAATAGGCCTAGATCCCAGAGAGTTTTGAGCTTATCGTTGTAAAGAGCACTTCGTTCTGACTGCCTTATAATATTTTCATTCCACTTTATATTAAGCCAACTAAGATCTTCATAAATTGCTTTCTCAAATGCTTTTGTGGAACGAGACTGATCCAAATCTTCAATCCTTAGATGGAATACACCAGAATTGATTGATGCCAAATGGAATCCAAATAATGCCGAATAGGCGTGGCCAAGGTGTAACTCTCCAGTTGGTGAAGGAGCAAACCTAGTTTTAAAAGTCATTTTTCTTAATCACATAAACCATAGCCTTTAGGTGAATTCCCGGTAGGTGAGGGCCATATTCTTTAAATAGTAGTTTTGCACTATTTGTTCTTAGGTACCTATTTAATTTAGTTAAATATTTGGGGACCCTAAGAGCTGCGTCGTTAAAAGAAAATATAAATAGCCCGCCTGGACCCAGCAATGACATTATATCATCAAATAACTCTAATGGCGCTGCTCCTGGCCCCATTACACCCACTGCTGTGATAATCGAATAGTCACCCGACTCAATAGGCGTGGGGGTATCCAAGTTTAACTTGACTATAGAAGCATATATCTTTTTCTTTCTTGCCTCTTGTAACATTTTTTCCGAAGGATCGGCTCCATCTACATTTTTGAATCCAGCTTTAAATAATGCTTCGCCTGATAAACCGGTGCCGCAACCGTAATCTAATATTTTTGTTTTTTTGTCACTTATTAAATTTTTTAATATTAAGGCAACACGGTTGGGCGTTGCATAATTGTTTTCTGTAATTTCTTTGTCATATGAAGTAGCCCAATGATTATAAAGGTTTTCAACAAACTCTCTTTTATTTGTGGTATGCGCATCTGTAAGGTATTTTTTTGTCATTAATCACTAACCTTTTTTACCTATTTAATTGGTAATTGGTTTTTGAGCCAATCGGTAAAGTTTTCTTTTGCCCTATCAGTATACATCTTATAGCGCATCGGTCGATTTTTTCGACCAGTTTTAGCTTCTACTGGAGGGAAAAGTCCAAAATTTATGTTCATAGGTTGGAAGGTTTTTGCATCAGCCCCCCCTAATATATGGTTTAATAATGCCCCAGTTGCTGTATTTATGGGTGGAGTTTCTAGATCTTGATTAAGAACTTCAGCAGCAGCTAATCTACCCGCTATAAGACCAATAGCTGCACTTTCGACATATCCTTCAACCCCAGTAATTTGGCCGGCAAAGCGAACATGTTTATTAGTTTTTAATTTTAATTCACTGTCGAGGAGGGTCGGTGAATTAATGAAGGTATTCCTGTGAATACCTCCTAGACGTGCAAATTCAGCATTCTCAAGCCCAGGTATCATTCTAAAAACCTCTTTTTGAGAACTATATTTCATTTTTGTTTGGAAACCTACAATATTAAACAAGGTACCTAAGGCATTGTCCTGCCTTAATTGAACAACTGCGTAAGGTTTTATTGTATCTTTATGAGGATTAGTTAATCCGACTGGTTTCATCGGGCCAAAGCGTAATGTCTCTCGCCCTCTTTCAGCCATTACTTCAATTGGTAGACAACCATCGAAATACCCCGCAGTTTCTCCTGGTTTAAATTCTGTTTTTTCTGCCTTTAATAAATTATCAATAAATTTTTCATAGGTATTCTTATCCATTGGACAATTCAGGTAAGCTTTTTTATTTTCTTCGGTCTCCCCTTTATCATACCGTGATTGAAACCAGGTTTTTTCCATATCTACTGTATCAAGATATATAATTGGGGCTATTGCATCGAAAAAAGCTAAAGAATCTTGACCACTTGAAGTTGCAATTGATGCTGCTAGTTTACTAGATGTTAAGGGTCCTGTTGCAATAATCCAATTTCCAGATTCAGGTATTTCTTCAATTTCGGCATACTTAATCGAAATATTTGGATGCTCTTTTAGTTGTTTTGTAACACCCTGCGCAAATAAATCACGATCAACAGCAAGCGCACCACCAGCGGGTAATGAATATTTGTCTGCATTATTAATTATTATACCGTGAGCTCTCCGCATTTCCCAATGGAGTAATCCTACCGCATTTTGTTCATCGTCGTCTGAACGGAATGAGTTAGAACATACCATTTCTGCGAGTTCACCTGTTTGGTGCGCAAATGTTTTTACATCTGGACGCATTTCGTGGATAGTAACTTTCACCCCCATAATCGCAGCTTGCCAGGCTGCTTCTGCACCAGCCATACCTCCACCGATTATATTAACTTCATTTGACATTTTGACTCTATTTTTAGACAAGGTTATTTTTGACCTTAGTTCAATATTGAAGAATTAATACGTCTAGTCCAAACTATTTTCAGCTTCTTCATCCCCTTGGTCTGCTATCCAAGCTACTGAAACTACAGATTCATTTTCTGAAGTGTTAAAGACCTTAACCCCACCGGCACTTCGTGAGCGAAAAGAAATTCCATCTACTGGGCACCGAATTGATTGGCCCGTAGATGTTACCAGCATTATTTCATCGTCTTGTTCGACGGGGAAGGATGCTATTACTGGTCCACCACGCATGGCCTTGTCCATTGCTGCTACCCCAACTCCCCCTCTACCTCTTAATGGATAATCATGAGACGAACTAGTTTTACCTGCACCTTGTGAAGTTAATGTTAGAATTAGATCCTCGGCTGCAGACATTTCTGAGTAACGTTCTTGAGATAAAGAAATATCTGTAACAATTTCTTCATCTGATAAATCCGCATCATCTAAAACCCCAGCTACTGCTCGACGCATTTTTAGGTATGCAGACCTTTCTTCGGCGGTTGCTATAAAGTGGCGTATTACTGACATAGAGACCACTTTGTTTTCTTCTCTTAATTTTATTCCCCGAACCCCAGTTGAATCTCTTCCTTTAAAAACTCTTACATCTGAAGTTCTAAAGCGGATTGCTCTTCCCGAGTCGGTTACTAACATTACATCATCAGCTTCTGAACAGATTCTTGCATTTACCATTTCTACGCCTTCTGGAAGCTTCATTGCAATTTTTCCATTGGATTTTACATTTGTGAAGTCCGATAGTGCGTTTCGCCTAACTCCACCTTCTGAGGTAGCAAACATAATTTGAAGATCACCCCAATCCTTTTCCTCTCTATCAACAGGCATGATCGCTGCTACTGAAACTCCCTGAGGAATAGGTAGAATGTTTATTATTGCTTTACCTTTCGCTGTTCTGCCGCCTACTGGCAATCTCCAGGTCTTCATTTTATAAACCATTCCAGCTGTTGTAAAAAAGAGTAATTGAGTGTGTGTGTTTGCAACGAATAAGGTCGTAACAACATCGTCCTCTTTCGTTGACATTCCAGATAGCCCCTTACCCCCACGTCGTTGTGCTCTAAAATCTACTAATGGTGTCCTTTTTATATATCCACCAGATGTAACGGTTACGACCATATCTTCCTTTTCAATAAAATCTTCATCTTCTAGGCCTCCAGACCAATCTATAATTTCAGATCTCCTTGGAACTGAAAATTGCTCTTGAACCTCTTTTAATTCATCAGAAATTATTGTCATTATTCTTTCTTTGGACCTAAGGATACTAAGATATTCTTTTATTTTTTCCGCTAAGCCTTCAAGCTCTGTTGTTACCTCTTTAACTCCAATTTGAGTTAAACGTTGTAACCTTAGCTCAAGTATAGATCTGGCTTGAGCTTCAGATAGATTGTAAGATCCATCATCATTTATTGAGTGATGTGGGTCATCTATTAATTGAATGTATGGTAAGATATCACTAGCTTGCCATGACTTTGTCATTAGCTTTTCTCTAGCTTCGGCAGCATCTGCTGATTTTCTTATAGTAGAAACAATTTCATCTACATTGGATACTGCTACTGCCAGCCCACAAAGAATATGAGCTCTCTCACGAGCTTTTTCGAGCTCGAAAGCTGTCCGTCTTGTGACAACCTCTTCGCGAAAGCTAATGAAGTTTGTTAGAAATGATCTTAAAGTTAATTGTTCGGGGCGACCTCTATTTAGGGCTAACATATTACATGCAAAGGATGTTTGCATGGGAGTGAAACGAAACAATTGATTTAACACGACCTCTGCAGTTGCGTCCCGTTTTAACTCTACTACGACGCGGACTCCAACCCTATCAGATTCATCTTGAACATGTGCTATTCCTTCAATTTTCTTATCTCTTGAGGCTTCTGCTATCCGCTCTATCATAGTTGATTTATTTACTTGATAAGGTATTTCATCGATTATTATGGCAAATCGATCTTTACGGATTTCATCTATATGGGTTTTTGCTCTAATTATTACACTACCTCGGCCCTCAATGTAGGCTTTTCTTGCCCCAGTCTTGCCCAAGATTATCCCTCCTGTTGGAAAGTCTGGTGCAGGTACGAACTGGATTAGGTCTTCTGCTTGTAGGTCTGGTGACTCAATTAGGGCTAGTGTTGCGTCAATTACTTCTCCTAAGTTATGAGGAGGTATATTCGTGGCCATTCCAACAGCGATACCCCCTGCACCATTTACCAGCATATTTGGAAACTTTGCTGGTAATACTGTTGGTTCCCGGTCTTTTCCATCATAATTATCTTGAAAATCTACCGTATCTTTTTCTATGTCTGCTAGTAAGGCGCTGGCTGGTTTATCCATTCGAACTTCTGTGTATCTCATTGCAGCCGCATTATCACCATCCATTGAACCAAAATTCCCTTGTCCATCTAGAAGAGGAAGGGACATTGAAAAATCTTGGGCCATACGAACTAAGGCATCATAAATTGCACTATCTCCATGAGGATGGTATTTCCCCATTACGTCACCAACTGATCGTGCCGATTTTCTGTAAGATTTGTCGTGGGTGTTTCCTGTCTCGTGCATAGCATATAAAATACGTCTATGAACAGGTTTAAGACCATCTCTTAGATCTGGTATTGCTCGAGAAATTATTACACTCATAGCATAATCTAAAAACGATGTTTTCATTTCATCCGTTATGGAAACCTGAGGCCCGGCATGCTCCATTCTTGGTGTAGGTATTTGTTCGTCAGTTGTTTCAGGTGTGTCGTTCACAGAAGTTCCAATTCATAAACCATTTAAGCTACATCTTGTATTAATAAGTATAACCTAATCTAGGTGTTGGGTGCAATCAAAAGCTATCGAAAGTTTGGAAAAGTTATTTAGAGGTTATTGATTTATTTTTGATGGCTATAATCCAAACTATAGTCAGTAAAAGTGAGAGAATAGCGTTCCAATTGGCCATAGAAAGATTTGCAAATGTCCATACTATCTCATCACATCTAGTTAATGGGGCATTCATGATTTTTTCAAATAATTCGTCTACAGAAAGATCATCTATTTTTCCTGAGGAACAGGTGCTTGGACCAGACCACCATTTCTGTTCTATACCACTATGGTATAGACCTAACCCACTAGTCAAAAAGGTTGAAAATGCACCTAAAATAATGAACCTAAAGTCTGGTTTGATTAGCCATAATACGCCAGCTAATATAGCTAGCACGTGAGGCCACCTCTGCCAGATACAGATTTTGCATGGGGGATATCCTAATATTTGAAATACGAAAGCAGAAATTAACATGGCGCAAGAAGCAACAAGTGCTAACATTATTAGTTTATGGGTATTCATAGTATTTTTAGCATTCCAAAGCCACCAATCAATATAATAATAAAAAGTATAAACAATACGTTCATCCATGTTTGAATAAACTTATTTATTTTTTCACCGTAGAGCCATAACAACATTGCAACTATAAAAAACCTAATTCCTCTTGATATTATGGATGCCACAATAAACGTAGTTAAAGGAACGGATGCCCAGCCAGAAGTAATAGTAACAATTTTGTAAGGTATTGGAGTTAAACCTGCTATTAGTACCGGCCAAAACCCAAGATCATTAAAGCGACTATTAAATTCAATTGCCATCGCGCCTTTTCCAAGGAAGTTTAGAACTGGATAACCCACCTCATCGAAAAGGAAAGCACCGATAAAATAACCAAATATTCCTCCCATTACTGATGCAATGAGTGTAATTCCGGCTATCAGAAAAGCACGCTTTGGTTGTGATAAAATCATTGCAACCATTAAAATATCTGGAGGAATAGGGAAAACAGAGCTTTCTAAAAAAGATAAAATGGCTAATGCCCACAATGCCCTTGGGTGTGCTGCTAAAGATAGAGTCCACGCATAAAGTTTTCTTATCATTTTTTAACTAATTGTTCTTCGATATCTTTTTTCATACGCCGTCCATTGGGGTTTACAAAAGATCCGTAGGTTTCTACGATCTCGCCCGTTGCAGAAATTAAGATTTTATTAAAATTCCACTTGGGTATAAAACTTTTCTCTTTTTCTACCCACTTAAAAAATGGATGAGCTCCATTTCCTTTGACTGATGTGATTTCAGTCATTGGAATATTTAAGCCAAGATCCAGTTCACAAAAATCCTTAACTGCTTCATTAGACTTTAACTCTTGTTTGAAATCATTTGAGGGTACAGCAAGTACCATAAAACCATCATCACGGTAGGTATCAAAGAGTTTTTGAAGTCCCTTATACTGTTTAGTAAAGCCACATTTAGATGCGGTATTGACGATTAAGAATGGTTGCCCCTCCCATTTCTTTGTATCGATATTACCACCATCTATATTAGAAAAAACGAATGACATAGCCGAGGACGCCCCCAAAATGAAAATAGCTGAAAGAAGATAACGCACTAATCTAATGACCTAAACATAATTTTTATTGTAACTAAGTTAGTTACTAAGGTAAGGCTTTGGGTGTTTAAGTTCAATAGGCAGATTGACCTTTGGAGAATGCTTAGATAAATCATATCCAATCTTGAATATAGTGAAAGCATACTCAAGGCCCGAGTGGCGGAATTGGTAGACGCAGGGGATTCAAAATCCCCCGCCGAAAGGCTTGTCGGTTCGAGTCCGACCTCGGGTACCACAAAAATGATAATTAGATCTGGTTTTTTAATTATTAACGGCCAAGAGATCGGATGTCACTTTTCCAGCCCTGATTTACAAAAAAACTGATAAATTGGATCGAAATGTGGAATTAAAAGATGAAATTAAAATACCAGCTACTGTTAATGACATTTACTGTGCTCTTAACGATGAATTGATTCTTCAAAAATGTATCCCTGGTTGTGAAGATTTAGTTAGGATATCGATTAATGAACTCGAAATCAAAGTTGCTGTAAAATTAGGTGTTATAAAGTTAAAACTATTAGGTCGAGTTGTGTTGAATAACCATGGTGCTCCAGAGACTTTTTTACTGATAGGAGAGGGAAAGGGACGATTAACTAAGATGTCTAGAGGATGGGTAAGGGTGAATTTAAAGCCATACGATCAAGGAACTATATTAAGTTATACCTCAAAAGTTCAATTTGGTGAGAAAGTAACAAAATTAGGTGATCAAGTGATAATAAGACTTGTTAAAAAGCTATCTAAAAAGTTTTTTACAGACTTGGCCAAAATTGTATCAAAGTAATTCTTCTCTAAAATACTATAGGCGTCATACTTTAGCTGTTATTTTTTTGTGTTTTATATACCTGTTCTAGTAGCGACATTTCGTTTGTCTCAATAGTTGTAGATATTTCATTATTGTTAAGCTATCCGACCTCTCTAGATACTTAACGAGATTCGTAGATGATTAGAAAAGTCAATACAGACAAGGCCGCAGGCTCTTTAAAGGAAGTTGTTCAAGCAAATGCTTTAGCAATGATGGCTGTATTCTTCTGGTCATTAGGTTTTCCAGCGGCTGAAATTCTGTTAGAAATATGGAATCCATTGCCTGTAATCACAATTAGGATATTCTTGGCTGTTATTGTGTTGGTAACCGTATGGGGGCTCATGGAGGGCGCCGATGCTCTTATTTCAACACCATGGCCTAAAGCGATTTTTATCGGCATGATTGGCTTGGGTTTTTCGGGTTATTTTTTTATAAAAGCCCAATCGCTAACTGACCCAGTTACAGTTGCTGTTGCATCTGCCGCTGCACCAGCTTTCGCAGCGATATTAGAAGTTCTTTTGGACGGGAGAAAGCTTAAGTGGACTTTTGTATGTGGTATAATAATCGCGATCCTTGGTGGAATCGTAGCAATAGGTCTGGGTGCAAGTAAGGGCTCTACCTTGTATGGAGGACTGTCGGTAGTATTTGCGTCTTTTTGTTATGCTTGGGGTACTCGTGCGAGTGTAAAAATGTTACCTGGTATGACGGCATTAGGCCGTACAGCAACGAGTTGTGTTGGTGCTCTTATATTTTTAGGTACAATTTTAATCTTTAGTGTCACCTTGGGTTATCAGGAAATTCCAGTAGCATTTAATGAAAGTAAATTTTATTTGGCATTAATTGTGCATGCTTTTTTTGGTATAATATTATCTCAGTGGTTATATATATTAGCAGTAAGTAAAGTTGGTGTGGCTGTAACGTCTATACATGTTAATGCTGCACCTTTTTACGTTATGATTATTGTTGTTTTATTAGGTGGAGATTGGAGTTGGAGCAGTGTCTATGGTGCTATTTTGGTGGGTTTTGGTGTATTTTTAGCAAATATAAAATAGGTTTTGGGATGCTAATTCCTTGAGTTTTTTGGAGCTTTACTATGAATATTATTAAAAGTACTTTTTGTGCTCATCGCGGCGCTAGTGGCAATTTTCCCGAGAATACTATGCGCGCATTTAATGCCGCTCTAGCTTTAGGCGTTTCATGGATAGAAACTGATTTAAATTTATCATCTGATGAAAAGTTAGTTATTTTCCATGATACTAATTTAGGTAGGACTATTTCTGGCTCAGTTGCTTTGTCGTCCTTAACACTTGAGGAGATTCAAAGCCTTGATGCTGGTAGCTGGAAGGGCAAAGAGTTCTCTAATGAAAAAGTTTTGTCTTTTCAACAGCTTTTGAATTGGCAAGATAGTCATGAAGTCAATATTAATTATGAACTTAAGTGTGATAAGACTAATCCAGACAAAGTGGTGACTATTTTATCAGAAGAATTAAGCAATCGGGATCCAAAAAAAATAATAATTTCTAGCTTTTCAAGAAAATTAATTGCCAAATCTATTAAAGTTATCCCGAGTTACAGGCATGCCTTAATTTCTGAAAGACTCCCAGAGAGCTGGCAAGATATATCACGAGAGTTAAATCTCAATGCATGGCATTTGAACGCCGATTATTTGAACTTAAGTCAAGTTAGAGCATTACATGGGGAAGGTTTAAAGATTAGAGTTTATACCGTGAATAATAGAGCCAAGTATGAAAAAATGAATAGATTTGGAGTAGACATGATAATGTCAGATTATCCAGAAAAGTTCCTAAACTTTTAGAATATACTTTTCAAGATTTTCGTACTATCGTTTTTAGTTTACAGTACGAAGGTGCATATTAATGTTTACACCCGCCAGTCACCAGATGGTTCCACTTAGATTGTTCAATGATTTTTCTGTGGGAGAAATTTTTCGTGCGCCTGCCAGGACAATTACGGAAGGTCTTTTTTCTGCTTTTCAGGCCGCTAGTGGAGATAATGCTCCCCTTCATTATGATAAAGAATTTTTAAAAAGAATTGGACATGAAAAACTATATGCCCACGGTTTTTTAACTTTAATCCAATCCTCTATTGGAGCTACGCCCCTTGCGCATCAGTTAGGTGAAAACCTAATTGGGTTCGTTGAGCAGTCAAGTAAGTTTATAAAACCTGTTTACTGTGGAGATACGCTTTATGCAGAGTTTGAGATCAAAAAGTTATGTCCATCAAAGACTACTGGTACTATGGTTTTAAGTACTCGTACATATAATCAAAGTTCTATTTTGGTTTTAACTGGATTACACAAATATCTCATTAAGTTATCGTAAGTGTTAGTTTTTTAAAAATTTCTTTTGCGTTAAATTATCTTTTTGCCACGCATCCCACTCTTCAGGAGTATCTAAGTCAAAAGTAGCATTATTATTAGGTAGTTTTACATAAGTTGTATTTTCAATGTGTTCTTTCAAAATAGAGTTAGCCCCTTGTTCGCCCGACAGATTTTTTAATTCTTTGAATACTGTGTTCCTTACTAACACTGGGTGCCCAGCTACTCCATTCTCGTTAATTCCCCTAATAATGTCACTGTCGTTAGTTTTGGAGGCTTTAAAAACATTAAGTAAATCTGTGCTGGATAGCTTTATTAAATCTGCTAATATTAACATCACTTCTGTGTTTGAAATTTTCAATAACCCCCTTTTTATAGAGTGTGATAAGCCTAACTTTGACCCTTCAGTTAATACTATACTAACTGGTAGATCTGATACTTGAGCAACTCTCTCAGGGTGATTTGGGGGGATAGTAATAAAAACTTTACCATTCGTGGCATTTAAACAAACAAGAGCTCGGTTTCTCAAAAGAGAAACGCCATCTATTTCTTTTAATAGTTTATCTGTTCCCCTCATCCTGGATGAAGACCCGCCTGCTAGAAGGATTATTGGAACATTATTTCTCAAAATATCCAGTCTTTTCTGTCATTTACCGAGTATTTTCTGTTAACCGTCTTTTTACATATGTTTCTGTTGAACTAAGTAACGTGTTTAAATGATCTCCTTCGAAAAAATGATTAGCTTCTGGGACCTCTTGGTGAGTAATTGTTATCCCTTTTTGTTCGTGAAGCTTTTCAACAAGCGTTACGGTGTCCTCAGGAGCTGAAACTCGATCTTTTGAGCCGTTTATAATTAAGCCAGAAGCAGGGCATGGTGCAAGAAAGCTGTAATCATAACCTGGCCCGTGTGGGGGGGATACTGTTATAAAACCTGTAACTTCAGGCCTTCGCATTAGCAATTGCATACCTATCCATCCACCAAAACTAAAGCCAGCGACCCAACAATGTTTGGTGTTTTGGTTCATTGATTGCAAATAATCTAAAGCTGATGCGGCATCTGACAACTCTCCAACGCCTTCGTCAAAATCTCCCTGGCTTCGTCCAACGCCACGAAAGTTAAATCTCAATACATTAAATCCCATATTATAAAATTTGTAATGTAAATTATAAACCACACGATTATTCATGGTCCCACCAAACTTAGGACTAGGATGTAGAATGATTGCTATTGGCGCGTCTTTTGTTTTATTTGGATGATATCTGCCTTGCAATCGACCTTCGGGTCCTGGAAATATTACTTCGGGCATTTAGTTGGTCCTTAAATATAGTTTTAATATAAGGTCATTCTTGACTGTAACAAATATGTAGTTTAGAATCATTCTAAAGTAGAAAAATAACCATGGCTTATTTAACAAAACCGTTAATGGTTGCGTCGGCTGAGGTCAATAAAATTCGAAGGATTAAGAGTGAAACTAAGTACTAAAGGCAGGTACGCTATGATCGCATTGGCCGATATAGCGCAGATCGATTCTGGTGATGTGGTTAATTTAAGTGACCTGTCAAAGCGTCAAAACCTTTCTTTGCATTATTTAGAACAATTATTTGTTAAGTTGAGGCGAGCCGGTATAGTGGAATCTGTTAGGGGTCCTAGTGGAGGGTATAAATTAGCAAAGTCTCCAGAGATTATTCGAGTAACAGAAATCCTAGCAGCAGTTGATGAAACGGTAAATGCACTCCATACGGGTGCGGGTGTTTCAGGTGCTTTATCAGGTTCTAAAGCGCAATCTTTGTCGAACCGCTTGTGGGAAAGTTTGTCGGCGCACGTATATGTTTTTTTGCATCAAATTCGTCTATCAGACGTTGCTCAAAATGGTCTTACACCATGTCCTGCTGTGCCTACATTGTTCACAGTGATTGATGATGAATAGTATTAAAATTTGGTTCGAACTGTAAGGTGAAATTGTTGCAACGTATTTATTTAGATCATAACGCTAGTACTCCTCTTCGTAAGGAAGCAAAAGACGCTATGCTTGCAGTAATAGATGAATTTGGAAATCCATCTTCTATACATTTAGAAGGTAGAAAAGCAAAAGGTATAGTGGAACGCGCTAGGGCACAGGTTGCGCAGGCTTTAGGGGCATCTAATGCAAAAATAATTTTTACTTCGAGTGCAACTGAAGCGTGTGCATTGGCGTTCAAGGAAAAAAAATTACTAGGGTCTAAAGTTGAGCATGATGCTGTTTTGGCATGGATTTCAACGACTTTAAAAACAAATATGGATGGTCGTGTCACAGTTGAAAACCCAACTCAAAGTGCACTTCAGTTAGCAAATAGTGAGACCGGTATAATTCAGAACTTACCTAAAAATTTAGCGGCATCTGATTTAACTCAGGCATTTGGTAAAATACCCTTGGCATTTTCTTGGCTTGGAATTGGATTGGGGGTAATCTCTGGACATAAGATCGGTGGACCAAAGGGAATTGGTGCCCTAATAATAAATGGTGATTTGGACGTAGAGCCTCTGATAATTGGTGGAGGTCAGGAGAAAGGAATTCGCGCTGGAACAGAGAATGTTATTGCTATCGCAGGTTTTGGAGCAGCAGCAGAGGCGTCATCAAAAGATTTAAATGCGGGACTGTGGGATGAAGTGTCAGGGATTAGAGATACATTAGAAGACTTTATAGAAACAGAAACTGATGATACCGTTATAATTGGTAAAAAAGTTGATCGGTTGCCAAATACTAGTTGTTTCTCTGTACCTGGTTGGAAAAGCGAAGTACAGGTCATGCAAATGGATTTAGCAGGATTTTCAATTTCTGCTGGATCGGCTTGTTCCAGTGGTAAAGTTAGAAAAAGTAAAGTTTTAGAAGCTATGGGCTATACTGAGGAAGTAAATAAATCTGCAGTGAGGGTAAGTTTAGGTCTGCAGACAAATATTGAGGATATAGAGAAGTTTTTTCACTCTTGGAACTCTTCTAAGAAATTTTTTCAAGCAAGGGCTACTTAACATTAATCGGAGTATATTATGACATCATTAGAAGCAAATGATTCAGTTAAAGATGGAGTTGATCAGGAAACTGTGGAGGCCGTTCGCAATGTTGGAGGGCACTATAAGTATGGCTGGGAAACAGAGATTGAAATGGATTATGCTCCAAAAGGTCTCAACTCGGATATAGTTAGGTTAATATCTGCAAAGAATAATGAACCTGAATGGATGACTAACTGGAGATTAGATGCGTTCTCGAGGTGGGAAAAAATGGAAGAGCCCAATTGGGCAATGGTGGACTACCCTAAAATAGATTATCAAGATATTTATTATTATGCTTCCCCAAAATCAATGGCTGAGAAGCCTAAGTCTTTAGATGATGTAGATCCGAAATTATTGGAAACTTATAAAAAGCTTGGGATCCCTTTGAAAGAACAACTAATACTGGCAGGCGTTGAAGGGGCAGAAGAAGTAAACCTTGATGAAAGAAAAGTTGCTGTAGATGCAGTATTCGATTCTGTATCAATCGGTACGACATTTAAAGATGAACTGCGAAAAGCTGGCGTAATTTTTTGTTCAATCTCTGAGGCTATCACGGATTACCCGGAACTTGTTAAGAAATATTTAGGTTCAGTTGTGCCAGTTACCGATAACTATTTTGCTACACTGAATTCAGCAGTTTTTTCAGACGGATCATTTGTTTACATACCGGAAGGTGTTAGGTGCCCCATGGAACTTAGTACATATTTTCGAATAAATGCAGAAAATACTGGGCAGTTTGAACGTACCCTAATAATTGCAGAAAAGGGCTCTTATGTTTCTTATCTAGAGGGTTGCACAGCACCAAAGAGAGATACTAATCAGCTACATGCTGCTATTGTTGAGTTGGTGATATTAGAGGATGCAGAAGTAAAGTATTCAACTGTTCAAAACTGGTATCCCGGTGATGAAAATGGCTTGGGAGGAATTTATAACTTTGTAACTAAAAGAGCTGATTGTCGTGGGGATAGGTCAAAGGTTATGTGGACGCAAGTTGAGACTGGTTCGGCTGTAACTTGGAAGTATCCTAGCTGTATATTAAGAGGTAACGAGTCGCAGGGAGAGTTTTACTCGATTGCTATAGCAAATAATTTTCAACAGGCTGACACAGGAACAAAAATGATCCACTTGGGTAAAAATACTAAAAGTAGAATAGTCTCCAAGGGAATTAGTGCTGGTAAAGCTCAAAATACGTATAGAGGTTTGGTTACTATGCACCCTAAGGCGACAAGTAGTAGAAATTACACTCAATGTGATTCTCTTCTGATAGGAAACAAATGTGGAGCACATACAGTTCCTTACATAGAAGTTAAGAATAATTCTTCTCGAGTTGAACATGAGGCCACTACCTCTAAAGTAGATGATGATCAATTGTTTTATTGTAGGCAGCGTGGCGTGAATGAAGAAGATGCTGTTGCATTGGTAGTCAATGGTTTCTGTAAGGAGGTGCTCCAGGCACTCCCAATGGAATTTGCAATGGAAGCTCAACAGTTAGTGGCAATAAGTTTAGAGGGTTCAGTTGGATAAAATGAACTGTTTTTGAATGAAAAATTTAATGATTTATGAAAAATAAATCTGTTTTTATGAAGTCTCTTATCGAAATATAATTAATTATCACCTAGGAAAATAAATGTTAAAAATAACAAATTTAAAAGTTGAGCTTGAAGAAGAAAGTAAAGAAATTTTAAAAGGTATTAACCTGGAAATAGAGAGTGGTTCTGTTCATGCAATTATGGGACCAAACGGGTCTGGAAAATCAACACTCTCTTACGTTTTATCAGGGAAAAAAGGTTATAAAGTTACGAATGGTGAAGTTGAATTAGCTGGCGAGCCCATTCTTGAACTTGAGCCGGAAGAAAGAGCTGCCTCAGGCCTTTTTTTGGCTTTTCAATACCCCGTTGAAATTCCAGGTGTAGGTAATATGACTTTTTTAAGGACGGCAATGAACTCTCAGCGAAAATTTCGGAGTGAAGCTGAGTTAAGTGCGGCCGACTTTTTAAAGCTAGTTCGTGAGAAAGCAAAAGAACTGAAAATAGATGCTGAAATGCTTAAGAGGCCTGTAAATGTAGGTTTCTCTGGTGGTGAGAAAAAAAGAAATGAAATCTTACAGATGGCTTTATTGGAGCCTAAGATGTGTGTGCTAGATGAAACCGATTCTGGCCTCGATGTTGATGCCATGAAATTAGTTGCCGACGGGGTAAATGCTCTTCGTGATAAGGGGAGATCCTTTCTTGTTATAACCCACTATCAACGGTTGCTCGACCATATTAAACCAGACTTTGTTCACATTATGGCTGACGGTCGAATTATTAAATCTGGTGGTCCCGAATTAGCATTGCAAGTAGAAAACAATGGGTACTCTGATCTTTTGGCAGAGGTGCAGTAATGTCGTTATCTCAAAAGTTATCCGATGATTTAAATCAGAGAATTTTACCTTTAACATTACCAAAAAATAATAATAAAAAAAGATATGAGGCACTCAAAAGAATCAAAGCTATGGGTTTACCTAGAAGGAGTGATGAATATTGGAAATATACCAATCCTAGGCTATTTAATGACCTTTTTTCTAACAAGAATGATGTCTTGGGCTCTGATGATAAATTGAATTTTGATAGCATTGGCTGTTTTAAATTAATATTTAACGATGGAGTGTTCGATCAGAGCGCCTCTGATTCATTAGTAGGTGAAGAACTGGAGCTTACTCAAATTTCAGATTCTTCGGCGGATAAAGCTAACTGGTTAGAGGCTTTTTATGGTAGTTTAGAGGAAGCTGGGCAACATCCTATTGATAGACCTTTGGCGAAGTTGAATACAGCATTCGCAACTGATGGTCTTGCACTTCGAGTCACAGGTAAAATTACAAAACCGATCAATATAGTTTATAATGAGACCTCAAATAGGTCAGATGTTAATCTACATCATTGTATTAAACTTGAGGTGGGTTCTAGCTTGACCCTTATAGAGAGTGGTTCTGTTTCCACGCGGGTCAATAAAGTTACTGAATTAGAGGTCGCTCAAGATAGTTCTTTTCATCATGTGTGTGCTCAAACTAACAATTTGGATAAAATAGTTTCGACTCATCTTTTTGCAAGGCTATGGGAAAATAGTGTTTTAAAGTCATTTACTCTTACAACCAATGGAGCTCTTACTCGGAATGAACATGTGGTTGAATTAAAGGGTAATAATGGAGTTTCCCATTTAGCAGCCGCATGTATAGGTGAGGGAAGGTTCCATCATGATGATACTGTATTTGTTACACATGAGGGAACAGACTGTGAAAGTAGGCAGGTATTTAAGAAAGTTTTAAAAAAAGGTGCTTTTGGTATTTTTCAGGGTAAAATTTTGGTCAAACCTGGTGCTCAGAAAACTGATGGGTATCAGATAAGCCAGTCTTTACTTTTGGATGACGATAGTCAGTTTTTGGCGAAACCAGAGCTCGAAATTTATGCTGATGATGTTGTTTGCTCACACGGCTCAACATCTGGGGCAATAGATGAGGAAGGATTGTTCTATCTAAGAGCGCGTGGAGTTCCTGAAGATACTGCAAAAGATTTGCTTATACTTGCATTCCTGGCTGAGGCGCTGGCTGAAATAGAAGATACAAACATTTCAGAACTTTTGTTAACTTATTTAGAGCGTTCGCTTTAGGGTTTGATGATCTAATATGACTACATCCCAGTTAATTTTAGCTAACTATAGGTCTCCTAAGATGGCTTTTACCAAAAAACTTTCAGAAGGAATTTCTGAAACAAAGGTATTTATATGGTTGTTGATTGCATGTTTTCTTCAATTTCTTGCCAGATTACCGTTACTCTCTCGAGAAGCTCATTTGGATATTGATGGTCCATCATTAGTTTCCATGATTGGAGGGGTCTTGATAGGATCTATTTTTTTGGCACCTCTAGTTTTTTATGCGCTCTCTATGTTGCTATGTTTTGTCTTTAGGCTTTGGTTTAGAGATTTGAATTGGATTTATTTTAGGGGAGCTTTTTTCTGGTCTTTACTTGCTATTAGCCCACTTGTGTTGGTTCGTGGTATTTTAGTGGGTGCGGTGGGAACCAATTTTTATATAAACTTACTTTCAATCTTGGTATTTTTATATTTTATTATTTTAATAGTAAGTAATGTAAAAACTATAGATAGGGTTATGAATGCTAACTGATTTTGTAAAATTAGTAATAAATACCATCAAGGACCCGAAGCAAGTTGCCTTGAAAATTTCGTTGGTCACTTTGCCTCCTGTTACCCTTTGGTCATTGGTGGTTTTAGTAGTTATTATTAGTGTCCTATTGTCAGAGTTGGCTAATTGGTTGTTACCTGTCGGCCCTACTCAAACTAGTTTAATTTTGATTAGCAGTCCATTCTTAGCCACAGTGGTTCTAACCGTATTAATGACAGTAATGATTTTTTTAACATTCTATATTGGAAAACTATTTGGTGGAATAGGCTCCATCGAAAGTACTATTAGTGTAATAGTTTGGTTGCAAACGACTATGATAGCGCTACAGGTCGTTCAACTCATACTTATTCCATTTCTTCCTAGTCTTGCCATGATTTTAGGATTCTTTGCAGGAATATTATTTTTTTGGCTTTATGTGAACTTTATATTAGTACTTCATGGTTTTACTTCCCTTGGAAGAGTATTTTTTGGAGTTATTGCATCAATGCTAGGTGTTATTTTTTTGTTTAGCCTACTTATAGGAACGCTAATTTCAACCTTTAGTTTTGGAGCTTAAAATGCTGGACGTAGAACTTATTCGAAAAGATTTTCCAATCTTAAACCGTCTTATAAATAATAAACCACTAATCTATCTGGACAACGGAGCTTCTGCACAAAAGCCAGGAGTTGTAATAGAGGCAATTACCAACAGTTACTCTCAGGAGTATGCAAATGTTCATCGTGGACTGTACCACTTGTCAAATCTTGCAACAGAAAAATACGAGTCTGTAAGAGGTATTGTGGCAAAATTTTTGAATGCGCCTAACGCGAAACAAATTGTATTAAATTCTGGAACTACTGAAGGAATAAACTCGATTGCGTATGGTTGGGCCATGCCGCGTTTGGAACCTGGTGACGAAATTATTTTAAGTATAATGGAGCATCATGCAAATATTGTGCCTTGGCATTTTCTGCGTGAAAAGCAGGGGGTGATACTTAAGTGGATTGATCTAGAGGAAGATGGTTCATTTGACGAACAAAGGTTAATTGACGCGATCTCTCCAAAAACAAAGTTAATTGCTATTACTCACCTATCAAATGTTTTGGGGACAAAGGTCGATGTTAAACGCATATGTCAATATGCTAGGAAAAAGGGTGTTCCAGTAGTTGTGGATGGTTCACAAGCTGCAGCTCATATGCCAGTTGATGTTCAAGATATAGGTTGTGATTTTTACGCTGTAACGGGTCACAAGTTATATGGGCCTACAGGGTCTGGGGCTCTTTACATTAGCCAAGACCGAATGCGAGAGATGAAACCTTTTATGGGTGGAGGGGATATGATTAAGGAGGTTCATAAAGACCTTATCACATATAATGAACCTCCCATGATTATGGAGGCTGGAACACCTGGTATAGTTCAAACCATAGGTCTTGGGGTGGCTCTAGAGTATTTGCTGGAAGTTGGAATGAGTAATGTAGCATCGCATGAAACCGATTTGACAAAATATGCTAATCAAGAACTTTCCAAACTGAACTGGTTGAATATACAGGGTAACTCACCTGATAAAGCAGGAATTTTCTCTTTTACTATTGAGGGTGCTGGTCATCCGCATGATATCTCGACCGTTCTTGACAAAAAAGGTGTATGCGTCAGAGCGGGTCATCACTGTGCGCAGCCGTTAATGGAGCATTTGGGGGTAAGTGCAACCTGTAGGGCTTCTGTTGGGTTATATAATACTAAGGCTGAAATTGACTCATTAGTGGATGCGTTGAAATTATGTCATGAGCTTTTTGCTTAAATTCAGAAATATGATTAATTTTTTGAGTACTAAGTTGAGGTTTTTGATTTTTTTCTAACCACATGTTAACTATTTCTACGTTTGAATTCACTTTGGCGTTGTTCTTGCCTAATTGTTTTCCGAGTTCCATTACAAGTTTGTCGACCCTCTCTATATCTGTTACTCCTGAGTTAAGAGCTCGAGCGGCTGATGAGGGAGTGACTAATGACCGGGCTGCCTTGTAATACTTATCAAACGGAACCAAGTCACTAGTTTTTGCTCCAAGTTCTATGCAGAGCTCTACAACCCAGTCATAAATTTCTTGGGTCTCAGTTAGGTTAGTATGAACAGCCTCTTTTATAGAAATAATTTTTTCTTTGTGTATGCATCGGTAGTTGCCAGAAAGAAGCATTGCCCATTTCGCTAACGGAACGAATAAAGTATCATGAATTTTTAATTTTATAGGTAATTCTATCAGGCTTCCGTCTGGAAGTTTAAAGCGAATATCCTCAATATCTTTAGAAAGATTTTTTAATATTTGGTTGTCAGATGTTTCTTCAAAATATGCAGATTTAAAATTAGTTGGTAGCCTAACTTCTAGAACGTTTATTTTTTCTGATGGTGGACGAAAGGCTTGAGGGTCAGGGCTGCATAGTGTGAATTTCTTTGGATCGAAGTGTTGCCATATTTCTGGATTTTTAAAGCAACCCAAAAGCGAAGAGACATCAACTCCAGGAATTCTTTTTAAAAATGGTATTGGAGGCATGTTCATTATAGACATGCAGGGGACTCTGGAAAGTGCTACTTTCTTTATTAACGTACTTACATCAGGGGAGCTGTATTGAGGTTCCTGCATTGCCAGTATAACCAAATCAAAATCTTGCGGGCTTACAGAGTTTGGTGTTCCTGCTGATAAGTTTCCCAGCGCATTAATAGAGGATATTTCAACCGGTTCAGATCGGCCTTTAACAGGAGTTCTAACTAGAGCTCCCTTCGTGTTGAAGACTTTCGCAGATTTTTCACGGCAAATCATTTTAACAGAATGGCCTGCAAGAGCAAACTTTGTTCCTAATAAGGATCCGTATGATGCGCCTAGTATTAAGATTTTATATTTTTTCATGCCCAATTACCTTTATGTAAAATATCAAAAATTATTTTTTAAGAAATAAAATTACGAATTTAATATTATATTAATAATATTGTTACTTATATTTATTAATAATGTCTACATATAAAAGTAATAAAAATTCATAATTTTATATAAATATATAATTTAATTACTTACTAATAATAAATTTAAGGATAAATAGGGTAAATTACGGATAATTTGAACATTTATTGTGGACATAACGAGTAGTAAAATAATTTACGATCTAATCGACTAAATTTTTTTCTAATTAAATTTAAATGGATCAGATTTTAAGTAGTATTTTGCCTCTGTGAGTTCCTGACTCCATAAGTTGATGAGCATTGACAACATCGCTTAATTCAAAAGTTTTATAAGTTGTGGGCTTAATTTGGTTTTTTTCAAAGAGGGGCCAGATTTTGTTTAACAGGTCTGCCGCTATCTCTGCTTTATACGCGTCTGGCCTTGACCGCAGCGTTGATCCAGTTAAATGCAAGCGTTTTAGCATTATTGGCATTAGATCAATATTAACCTTAGAGCCTTGATTGAAAGCTAATTGAATAATTCGGGCGTCATGACGGGAGGCTTTAATATTTCGAGAAATATAATCACCCCCTATAATATCAAGTATTATATCCGCCCCTCCAACAGCACGTAAAATTTTTACAAAATCTTCATTTTTGAAATTAATTGCTTGCTTAGCTCCTAGGTCAATACAGTAATCGCAGGCGCTATCTGAGTCTGCGGTTGCAAATACGTTTAGACCTAATGCGTTACCAATCTGAATGGCGGTGGAGCCTATCCCTCCGGATCCACCATGAATAAGGATATTATCACCTGGTTTGAATGATTGCTTAAAAAATAAATTACTCCACACAGTAAAATAGGTTTCAGGTAAACCCGCAGCATCAATTTTACTAACACCTTTAGGGATTCTTAGGCAGTGTTTTTTGTTGGCTACTACATATTCGGCATAACCACCTCCATTAGTTAGTGCACACACATGTTCACCAATCTTAAATGAATTTTTTTCGTCATCAACTTCTATAACTTCTCCAGAAACTTCAAGACCTAGTAAAGAGGAGGCTCCTTTCGGGGCTGGGTATAGGCCGCGGCGTTGAACAAGATCAGGCCCGTTAACTCCAGCGGAAGTTACCTTTATCAATACTTCATTCTCATTCCTAGCAGGTAAGTTAGTTACTGTTGACTTTAAAACTTCTGGCCCACCTGGCTCAGATATTGTTATAGCAATCATTGTAGTGGGTAATGTCATATCTGCCCTCAGAGTTGATTAATTAATAAAGTATATTTTTGTAACATTTTATTTTAATTGAATATTAAAATAACTTTTAATCCGTTGAAAGAATTAATTTCATTAATACCTCTTAGGTTATCAATTTTGATACTAGAATTTTAGGAATAGTTTTTAATACTTATTGTTGATCAATCTTGTGTATTTTCAGAGAAGTGTTGAACTTAGATAACAAAATAAGTCAGCGATCAGGAGTGGTGTTGTAAAAGGATACGTTTATGTTAAAGACAGTTTTATAATTGTTTTTAGGAGACTAATTTAGTGGATCTTGTAGATAGTAGAAAAGGTATTTGGAAATCTGCGCCAGGAAAAGGAAGAAAAACTCCTAAGGGTAGGCAAGTTGTAGAACTTGCATCCCAACAAATCAGGGAACTTATAGGTGAACTGCCCTTAAGATCTGATTTGTTGATAGAGTTTCTACACTTAATTCAGGATCGTTTTGGACATTTGAGTTCAGAACACATAAGTGCCTTGGCAGAAGAAATGCGACTCAGCCAAGTTGAAGTTTATGAGGTTGCAAGTTTTTATGCCCATTTTGATGTTGTAAAAGAGGGTGAGCCTGCGCCACCCGAGTTAACGATTAGAGTTTGTGATTCACTTTCTTGTGAGTTGGCGGGGGCGCAAGAGCTTAAAAGTGCTTTAGAGGAAGGTTTAGACCCAAAGCTTGTTAGAGTTTTACGTGCTCCCTGCATGGGGCGCTGTGATACTTCACCAGTTTTGGAGTTAGGGCATAACCACATTGACAATGCTACTTTTGAAAAAGTAAAGGCTGCAATATCTAAAGGAGAGACCCATCTTCGAATGGTCGATTATGAAGGTTTAGATACTTATGTAGATAACGGGGGATATTCGACACTCACTGACTATCGAAGTCACGGTGATTGGGAGACAGTCCAAGAGGCCGTCAGTGCAAGTGGTCTTAGAGGTCTAGGAGGCGCAGGTTTTCCTTCTGGCAAGAAATGGGGATTTGTTCGTGCCGCAAAGGGGCCAAGATACTTAGCTGTCAACGGTGATGAAGGTGAGCCTGGTACCTTTAAAGATCGATATTACTTGGAGCGGACTCCTCATCTATTTCTTGAAGGGATGTTAATTGCCGCTTGGGCAATTGAAGCTGATAAGTGCTTTATTTATATGAGGGATGAGTACCCTGTAGTTCTTGAGATTCTTAGACGAGAGATCAAAAATCTTGAAGATAAAGGCTACATTTCAGTTGGTTTTATTGATTTAAGAAGAGGGGCTGGCGCCTATATTTGCGGCGAAGAAAGTGCTATGATAGAGTCAATTGAGGGTAAACGTGGTTTACCGAGGCATCGCCCTCCTTATGTCGCGCAAGTCGGAATTTTTAACAAACCAACTTTAGTGCATAATGTTGAAACTTTACACTGGGTTGCAAAAGTATGTAGGGATGGTTCAGCGGTTCTAAACTCAATCGAGAAAAACGGTCGCACGGGATTAAGAAGTTATTCGGTTTCAGGGCGGATAAAAAATCCGGGTGTCTATCTGTTACCCTCCGGTTCTACTATTAATGACATCGTCTTGGCTGCTGGAGGTATGCTTGAGGGTCATATTTTTAAAGCTTATCAGCCTGGAGGTCCTTCTTCTGGGATACTGCCCGCTAGCTTAGACAACGTCCCTTTAGATTTTGACACTTTGCAGCCGTTGGGAACATTTATTGGTTCGGCAGCAGTAGTTGTCTTATCTCAACTGGATCGAGTGAGGGATGCAGCGCTAAATATGCTCAGGTTTTTTGAAGATGAAAGCTGCGGTCAATGTACGCCTTGTCGAACAGGTTGCAGTAAGGCGGTGCAATTGATGGAAAAAGACATTTGGGATAAAGAGATATTAAGTGATTTATGTCAGGTAATGGAGGATGCTTCAATATGTGGACTTGGACAAGCAGCGCCAAATCCTATAAGATTAACTATGAAATATTTCCCTGAAGAGATAAGTTAGGATAGAATATGTTTGATTCAGCCAATCAAAAAATGGTGACATTTGTCTTGGATGGGGAAGAAGTTTCGGTTCCTGAGGATTCAACAATTTGGGAAGCTGCTAACGGTCAGGGAATACAAATCCCATATCTTTGCCATAAACCGGAACCTGGGTATAGGTCTGATGGAAACTGCCGAGCATGCATGGTGGAAATTGAGGGTGAACGCGTTCTAGCGGCTTCTTGTGTACGTAATGTTAGTGAAGGAATGATCGTTAACTCAGACTCTGCTAGAGCAAAAACTGCTAGAGCTACGATAGTAGAGCTCCTAGTTGCCGATCAACCAAAAGTTCCTCATGATATTTCTTCGCACTTTTGGGATATGGCAAAAGTAAATGATGTTAAAGAGAGCAGGTTTCCTTCGCGTGATCCAGTAACTGTGCCTTTGCTGGATAATACGCACGTAGCTATGAATGTGAATTTAGACTCTTGTATCCATTGCAATTTGTGTGTTCGTGCATGCAGAGAAGTTCAAGTAAATGACGTAATTGGAATGGCGGGTCGTGGGCAGAATTCGCAAGTTGTTTTTGATATAGCAGACCCCATGGGTGACTCGACTTGCGTGGGTTGTGGCGAATGTGTTCAAGCTTGCCCAACAGGCGCACTCATGCCCGCAACTGTATTAGACAGCGAGCAGACTGGTGATAGTAAGGATTTTGACCGAGAGGTTAAGTCGATATGTCCATACTGCGGTGTTGGGTGCCAGCTTTCCTTTAAGGTTAAGGATGAAAAAATAAAATATGTAGAAGGTATAAATGGTCCTGCTAACGAAAATAGACTTTGTGTTAAGGGCCGTTTTGGGTTTGACTATGTCCACCATAAGCATCGATTGACAAAACCTTTAGTTCGTTTGGAAAATGCTCCGGCGAAAGGACTCAATGTTGATCCGTCTAATCCCTTAACTCACTTTAGGGAGGCAAGCTGGGAAGAAGCGTTGGATATCGCTGCAAATGGTTTTGCCCATGAGCGGAATATATCAGGTGATCGTGTTGCTGGCTTCGGTTCAGCTAAGTGTTCAAATGAAGAAGCGTATCTATTTCAAAAACTTATACGGCAAGGTTTTGGTCATAATAATGTGGATCATTGTACCAGACTTTGTCATGCTTCTTCTGTAGCAGCTCTTATGGAAAATGTAGGTTCGGCTGCTGTTACGGCAACGTTCAATGAGATTGAAAATGCAGATGTGGCAATTGTTATTGGTGCCAATCCTACAGAAAATCATCCAGTTGCGGCGACTTATTTTAAGCAATTTGTTAAACGAGGTGGAAAGTTAATAGTTATGGATCCCCGTGGTCAAGGTTTAAAGCGGCATGCTGAACATATGCTTCAATTTCGGCCAGGAACAGATGTGGCAATGCTAAATGCTATAATGAATGTAATAGTTGAAGAAGAATTATATGATAGACAGTATATTGATGGTTATACAGAAAATTGGGATGCGATGAAGGAGCACCTCAAACAGTTTTCTCCTGAAAGTATGTCTGAGTTTTGTGGAGTTAAAGCAGATAAATTGCGAGCAGTTGCTCGAGATTTTGCTAAGGCTAAATCGGCAATGATATTCTGGGGTATGGGTATTTCGCAGCATATCCATGGAACGGATAATTCTAGATGCCTTATTTCTTTGGCGTTGATGTGCGGTCAAGTTGGTAGACCTGGGACCGGGCTTCATCCTTTACGAGGACAAAATAACGTCCAAGGTGCCTCTGACGCTGGCTTGATTCCAATGTTTTTACCAGATTATCAGAGCGTTGCTGACGAAGGAGTCCGATCTGCGTTTAACGAAATCTGGAAAACAGGGGCGATCGCGGCAGAAAAAGGATTAACAGTTATGGAAATCATGGATGCTGTGCATGACGATAAAATTTCATCCCTGTATATTCTTGGTGAAAACCCTGCAATGTCTGACCCTGATTTAGGTCATGCGAGGGGTGCGTTATCAAAGTTGAAGCATTTAGTTGTTCAAGATATTTTTATTACAGAGACAGCAAATTATGCTGATGTTATTTTGCCAGCATCAGCTTGGGCAGAAAAAACTGGAACTGTTACTAATACAAATAGACAAGTTCAAATGGGCCGAAAAGCTATAGACCCGCCCGGGGAAGCGCGTGAAGACTGGTGGATCACAGTTCAGTTGGCAAAGCGTCTTGGACTAGATTGGAATTACACTCATCCCAAACAGGTTTTTGCAGAAATGAAGCATTCAATGAAATCTCTAGACCACATTACTTGGGAGAGGTTAGAGAATGAGTCTGTAGTAACTTATCCTTCCCTAAGTGAAACAGATCCTGGGCAGTCCATAGTTTTTGGTGACGGCTTTCCTCGAGCAGATGGGAGAGCAAAATTCACACCCGCAAATATTATAGCTCCAGCTGAAATACCTGACGATGAATATCCAATGATTTTAACTACTGGTCGACAGTTAGAGCATTGGCATACTGGTTCTATGACGAGGCGTACAAAGGTACTTGATGCTGTGGAGCCACAAGCGAATGCCTCCTTGCATCCGCGAACATTACGCAAAATGGGAGTTGAGCCTGGGGAATCGATAGATATAGAAACACGTCGTGGGAAAATTTCTATTATGGCAAGAGCAGATAAGGCAGTGTCAGAAGATATGGTATTTTTGCCTTTCGCTTTTGTTGAGGCTGCCGCCAATATGCTCACAAATCCAGTAGTCGATCCTTATGGTAAAATTCCTGAATTTAAGTTCTCAGCCTGTAAAGTGGAAAGAACGATTTAGTAAAATATTTTTTTGTAAGTCTAGTTTTAATCGTTTTGTAAATTAGCAAACATTATAGTTTTGGAGATATTATTAATATAGATTTCGTTTTTACTGAATAAGTAGAATATAGGATTTACTGAGGACACTAACAGATTTTATTTAACAGAATTTTGACTTCTAAATGGTTTTTGGCAACACTTGACCCTATCAACGTCAGGTGTATGGTATACCACATGGCAACCATTTAATTTCTATTAGTGTAGCTATCAACCGATTGGCTCTTTTGGAGATAAAGCTATGAATATTCATGAATACCAAGCAAAAAATATTTTAAAATCTTTTGGAGCTAAAGTTGGCCGAGGAGAGATAATTACGTCATTAGACCACGCTCAAGATATGATTGATAAAATGCCTGGACCTGTTTGGGTGGTTAAAAGTCAAATACATGCTGGTGGTAGAGGGAAGGGTAAATTCAAAGAGCTAGATTCTAATGCGAAAGGAGGAGTTAGGGTTTCCTTTTCAAAGGAGGAGGCGGTTTTAAATGTCAAAGAGATGTTTAAAAAAACATTAGTCACAGAGCAAACTGGTCCATCTGGAAAACAGGTTAATCGTATATATATCGAAGATGGTGCTGATATAGAACGGGAACTTTATCTTTCTATTTTAGTTGATCGGGTGAACGGTAAGTCTTCTTTTGTCGTGTCTACAGAGGGTGGTATGGACATTGAGGCTGTTGCTAAAAGTAACCCTGAGCTTATTTTCTCTTTTGGTATAGATTCTAGCGTAGGTTGTACTAAAATGAATGCATCTAACATAGCAAAGGCTCTTGAGTTGGAAGGTCAGGCCTTTGAAGATGGCTTACAATTGTTTAATAACTTGTATCGTGCTTTTGTTGAAAAAGATATGAGTCTATTAGAAATTAACCCTCTAATAGTTACTAAAAAAAATGAATTGCAGGTTTTAGACGCAAAAGTATCTTTCGACAGTAATGCACTATTCAGGCAACCTGAGTTATTGTCTTTGCGAGACGAGACTGAAGAAGACCCCAAGGAAATTGAGGCTTCAAAATTTGACCTTTCATATATCGCATTGGATGGAGAGATAGGTTGCATGGTGAATGGTGCAGGCCTTGCAATGGCGACTATGGATATAATTAAATTATATGGGGCTGAGCCGGCTAACTTTTTAGATGTCGGCGGTGGAGCTACAGCAGAAAAGGTAACAGCAGCGTTCAAGATTATAACGTCTGACCCCCAAGTTAAAGGTATCTTAGTTAATATTTTTGGTGGAATTATGCGTTGCGATGTGATTGCTAAAGGTGTTGTTCAGGCAGTCAAAGATGTGGGACTAGACGTGCCATTGGTAGTCAGGCTGGAGGGAACAAAGGTAAGTGAAGGAAAATCGATAATCAACGCTAGCGGATTAAATGTTATTACTGCCGACGATCTCGATGATGCTGCAAAGAAAATCGTTCAAGCGGTAAAGGGATAACCAATGTCTATTTTAATTAATAAAGATACTAAAATAATTGTACAGGGCTTAACTGGAAAGACCGGTACCTTCCATACAGAGCAGGCATTAGCATATCACAAAACCCAAGTTGTTGCAGGTACTCACCCAACTAAAGGCGGTCAAGATTGGTTGGGATCTAATGGAGAGAGTTTGCCAATTTTCTCTTCAGTTGCAGAGGCTTGTGAAAAGACTGGTGCCACATCTTCTGTAATATATGTTCCTCCGGCAGGTGCTGCTTTAGCTATAGAAGAAGCAATTGACGCTCAGATAGAGTTGATAACGTGCATTACTGAGGGTGTCCCAGTCCAAGATATGGTTCGAGTAAAAGAAAAATTAGAAAAATCAAACTCAAGATTAATTGGCCCTAACTGTCCAGGCTTGATGACCCCTGATGAATGCAAGATCGGGATAATGCCAGGCAGTATTTTTAAAAAGGGGTCTGTAGGAGTTTTGTCTCGTTCAGGAACTTTGACCTATGAGGCTGTCTTTCAAACAACTGTGGCTGGGCTTGGTCAGACATCAGCTGTTGGGATTGGTGGTGATCCTGTTAAAGGAACAGAGTTTATCGATGTCCTAGAGTTATTTTTGGCTGATCCTGAGACACTATCTATTATTATGATTGGAGAAATTGGGGGATCAGCAGAAGAAGAGGCGGCTCAGTTCTTAATTGATGAAGCAAGAAGAGGTTATTCAAAGCCAACGGTAGGCTTTATTGCTGGAAGAACAGCTCCTCCTGGCCGCACCATGGGTCATGCTGGAGCAGTTATATCTGGAGGCAAGGGAGGAGCGGAAGAGAAAATCCAAGCTTTGGAAGCCGCAGGTGTAACTGTATCACCATCACCAGCTAAGCTTGGAGAGACTCTTTTGAAAGCTTTAGAAAAAACTTAAAATACCTTAGTATCAGCACCACATTTAAGTAGAAAAACTCTCTAACATGCCTGGATTCATTGCTTGACGTTAGTGGTGTCAGATGTATGGTATACCACATAGCATATATTTTTGGTTCTGTTTATGTAGCTATCAACCTGGGGAGGATTATATTTGTCATTTAGTGATTTATTAAAGCCCGTTTCTATTAATTTTACATTAAAGGATCATACCTACTCCCTTTTAAAAGATGCTATATTAAAAATGGATATATATAGTCCAACTGCTCAGCTCCGGCTGGACGAAAGAAATCTTGCGTCACAACTAAGAATTTCTCGAACACCGATACGTGAAGCTTTAGCTCGTTTAGCGCAGGACGGTTTAGTTGAAATACAACCTCGAAAAGGTGTTTTTATATGTCAGAAGACAAGAAGTGAAATTTTAGAGATGATAGTTACTTGGGCTGCTTTAGAAAGTATGGCAGCTCGCCTAGCAACTACTGTTGCCAGTGACTCAAGTTTAAAAGCACTTAGAAAGTTTGCGATGAAGCATAGTACTAGTGCCACTAAAGCTGAATTAAGTGAATACTCTGATGCAAATATTAAGTTTCACCAGTGGATTTTAGAGTTATCAGGGTGTGAGTTATTAAGAACCACTGCAGATGGACTGTTTATGCACATGTATTCAGTTCGTCGTCGCGCAATGGGTGAAAGCGACAGGGCGTCAAGGTCAGTGCAGGACCATATGCAGATAATTGAGGCCCTAGAAGCTCGAGACCCTGAGCTGGCGTCTAAGCGCGTATTGGAGCATACGATGCGATTACATGCGCATGTTGATAAGACCTGGACAAGACTTGAAAGCTTGAGCTCTGGGGAAGATGATGGAGATCATTTTAATTTGTTAGAAAATAGCTTTAGTTAAGGAGCATTAAAGAAAATGGACGTATCAAGTAATTTAGAGGTAAGTGATCAGAAAAATGAGGCTGGCTTATTAACAGATGGTTTTCACCTTCTGATTGATGCATTAAAGCTAAATAATGTGCAGACGATATATGGGGTCCCAGGAATTCCAATAACCGACTTTGGTCGACTTGCTCAGGCCGCTGGTATTCGTGTTTTATCATTTCGTCATGAACAAAATGCCGGAAATGCAGCCGCTATAGCAGGTTATTTAACAAAAAAACCTGGTATTTGTTTAACAGTTTCAGCACCTGGTTTCCTTAATGGTCTAACTTCTTTAGCTCACGCGACGACTAATTGTTGGCCGATGATTTTAATTTCAGGTTCGTCTGAGAGAGAAGTAGTTGACTTGATGCAAGGTGATTATGAGGAAATGGATCAATTGGCTATTGCAAAGCCATTATGTAAGGCAGCATATCGTATATTGCACGCTAAGGATATCGGTATAGGTGTAGCTAGAGCAATTCGAGCCGCTGTTTCCGGACGCCCAGGTGGGGTTTATCTAGATATTCCGGGCAGTCTTCTTGGTCAGGTTATGGATGAGGTTGAAGGAAAGAAAACTTTAGTAAAAGTCATTGACCCCGCGCCAGACCAGCTCCCCTCACCAACTTCTATTGTTCGAGCCTTAAAGACTATCGAGAATGCCAAAAGGCCATTAATTGTTTTGGGTAAAGGTGCTGCCTATGCTCAAGAAGATGAATTAGTGAGAGAATTTGTAGAAAAATCTGGGATACCTTTTTTACCAATGAGTATGGCTAAAGGTTTGTTGCCAGACACACATGAGCAGTGCGCAGGTGCTGCTCGATCACTGGTGCTTAAAGATTCGGATGTAGTTATAATGATTGGTGCTCGCTTGAATTGGTTATTATCGCACGGTAAAGGGAAAAGCTGGGGTGAACCCCATTCAACAAAGTTTGTTCAAATAGATATAGAGCCAAAAGAAATGGACAGTAATGTTGAGATTGTGGCTCCTATAGTTGGAGATATTGGTTCCTGTTTATCAGCTCTAGTAAACACCATGGGAGAAGGTTGGAAGAAACCGTCCGTTGAATGGGTCGATGCGATTAAAGCGAAAAAAGATACGAATATCGCACGTATGACTTCTAAGTTGCGAAACAACAATTCGCCAATGGATTATGAAGGCGCTCTAGGTGCTATTAAGAATATAATAAAAAATAGACCTAATTCAATTTTAGTTAATGAGGGTGCAAATACTTTAGACTTTGCGCGCTCGATAATTGATATGTATCAACCACGTAAACGCTTAGATGTAGGTACCTGGGGTGTTATGGGTATCGGTATGGGGTCCGCAATCGCAGCGGCAGTGGAAACTGGTGAAGCTGTTCTCGCAGTAGAAGGTGATAGTGCATTTGGTTTTTCAGGCATGGAGGTGGAAACTATTTGTCGTTACAACTTACCAGTCTGCATAGTAGTCTTTAATAACAATGGAATTTATCGTGGCACTGATATTAACGTTTCAGGGACTAAAGATGTAGCGACTACAGTTTTTGTAAAAAATAGTAGATATGATAAAATGATGGAAGCTTTTGGTGGGATTGGAGAAAATGCAACCAATCCAGATGAATTAGCTCAAGCTATAAATAGGGCGATGGATTCTGGAAAGCCAACATTGATTAACGCTGTGATAGACCCCCATGCTGGAAAAGAAAGTGGAAATATTGGAAATCTAAATCCTCAGAGTATTGTTTCAAGAAAATGAATTTCATAGTTGGAAATTTAGTTAATCACGTTAAAAAAGTTATATTTTTGAAGTATCTAAATTTTGATTTACTGTTACTTTAAAATTAAAAAAATAAAGGTTTATAAAAAATGAAGGCTTTAGAAGGTATAAAAGTTTTAGATTTCACCCATGTCCAATCTGGTCCGACATGTACCCAGCTTTTAGGATGGTTTGGAGCTGATGTTATAAAAGTAGAACGTCCTGGCGTTGGCGATGCAACCCGCAAACAGCTTGTAGATATGCCTGGTGCCGACAGCTTGTATTTCACAATGCTCAATCATAATAAAAGATCAATAGAGCTTAACTCTAAAAATAGTGTGGGAAAAGAAATTCTAACCCGCCTAATAAAAGAATGTGATGTTCTCGTTGAAAATTTTGCCCCAGGGGCATTAGATAGAATGGGATTTTCTTGGGAAAATATTCAGAAAATAAACCCGCGTATTGTGATGGCTTCCATTAAAGGTTTTGGCCCTGGAAAGTATCAGGACTGTAAGGTTTATGAAAACGTTGCCCAGTGCGCAGGTGGATCTGCCTCAACAACAGGCTTTAGAGATGGGCCGCCTTTAGTTACTGGAGCTCAAATTGGGGATTCAGGAACGGGATTACATCTTTGTTTAGGTATAGTTACCGCATTATTCCAGCGTGAAAAGACTGGTAGGGGGCAAAAAGTTTCTGCTGCTATGCAAGACTCGGTTTTAAACCTCACACGTGTAAAACTCAGAGACCAACAAAGGTTGGATAAAGGACCACTTACTGAGTACTCTCAATTTGGTGAAGGAGTAGAGTTCGGAAATTCAACTCCTAGAGCCGGAAATGATTCTGGTGGAGGGCAACCCGGTAGGATCTTGAAATGTAAAGGCTGGGAGCAAGACCCAAACGCTTATACATATTTCATAATACAAGCTGCGATTTGGGAAAAAGTTTGTGATGTTATTGGGGAACCAGAGTGGAAAACGAAGGAAGGGTTTGTGAATCCTCCAGATCGTTTAGATAAACTCAACGAAGTTTTTACACGTATAGAGAAATGGACGATGACTAAAACTAAATTTGAAGTAATGGAAATTTGTAACCCACACGACATCCCTGTGGGGCCAATTTTGTCAATGAAAGAAATTTCAGAAGATGAAGGTTTGTTTGCAACAGGAACACTAGTTAAAGTTAGTCACCCCAAAAGGGGTGAATATATCTCAGTTGGAAATCCTATTAAATTGTCTGATAGTTCTGTTGAAGTGACCCGCTCACCATTATTAGGAGAACACACGAAAGAAATTTTAACAGAGGTGTTGGGTTACTCTGGTGACGAATTGACTGATATCATCTCGTCTGGTGCAGTAGGGGATGTTAAATAATGCGTTTGATAGTTATGGGTCAACAGGCTTTCGGTAAAGATGTACTTGAAAAAATTATACAAAAAGGGGTGGACGAGGTTGTTGCTGTGTATTGTGAGCCCGATAAAGAGGGGCGTCCGGTAGACCCAATTAAAGAATTTGCGATTGAGAATAAAATCTCAGTAATACAACCTGTGCACTTTAGAGATAAAGATACTTTACAAAAATTAGCTTCTTACAAAGCAGATCTAATGGTAATGGCATTTGTAAATATTTTTGTTCCTGAGTTGGCACGTAACACTCCTGAACTAGGATCAATTTGTTTCCACCCATCACTTTTACCTCTTCATCGAGGACCATCAGCTGTAAACTGGCCTATTATTATGGGCAGTGAGAAATCGGGTTTTTCATGGTTTTACCCTACAGATGGTTTGGATGAGGGCGATGTCTTACTGCAATGGGAATGTCCAATAGATGAAAATGATACCGTGATTGATTTATATTTTAAGAAAATTTACCCAACTGCAGTGAACTCAGTATTAGAAGTTTGTGATTTATTCAGATCTGGCAACCCACCTCATCGTATTCAAGATGAATCTTTGGCAACCTATGAACGTAGATGCACCAAAAAACATGCCCTAATAGATTGGAACAAACCCGTTAACCAGGTTTATAATTTAATTCGTGGAACTAACCCGGCTCCAGGCGCTTGGACTAGATATAAAGATACTGTTGTCAGTATCTTTGACTGTGAAAAGGCTGAGGGAGATGGAATATCAGGTAGGATCGTTGATATTTCTGGGCAAGGGGTCACTGTTCAATGTATAGGGGGAAGGATTCTTATAAAAAGAGTTAAGCCAGATGCTGATAGCAAACAGTCAGCAGAAGCCTGGGCAAGTATGTCCGACCTAAGTGTTGGAGAGCATTTAGGAAATTTAAATAGTTGAGGATAAAGAATGGAATACAAAACTGATATCGAGATAGCTAGAGAAGCAGAAAAGGAGCCTATCCAAGCGATTGGTGAAAAGTTAAACATCCCTTACTCAGAGTTGCTTCCCTTTGGGCATGATAAAGCAAAAGTATCTGAAGAATTTATAAAAGGATTAAATGGCAAAGAGGATGGCAATTTAATTCTAGTTACAGCAATAAACCCAACACCTGCAGGTGAAGGAAAAACTACTACTACGGTCGGCTTAGGGGACGGTTTAAATAAAATTGGAAAAAAAGCGGCTATATGCATAAGAGAAGCATCTTTGGGACCATGTTTTGGAATGAAAGGAGGAGCGGCCGGTGGGGGTTATGCTCAGGTTGTCCCAATGGAGGATATGAACCTACATTTCACAGGAGATTTTCATGCTATTACAAGTGCCCACAACTTACTTGCGGCAATGGTGGATAATCACGTTTATTGGGGAAACAAGCTTGATATTGACGTTAGACGAATTGCTTATCGTCGGGTGATGGACATGAATGATAGGGCGCTTAGGCAAATAGTTTGTAATCTTGGAGGTGTTGCGAATGGATTTCCTAGGGAAGCTGGGTTTGATATAACTGTGGCATCCGAAGTTATGGCAATCTTATGCTTAGCAACCGATCTTGAAGACTTAGAAAAAAGACTTGGAGATATAATTGTTGCATACCGCCGAGATCGTACACCAGTTTATTGCAGAGATATTAAAGCTGACGGAGCAATGACAGTATTATTGCAACAAGCAATGCAACCGAATTTAGTTCAAACACTGGAAAATAACCCGGCTTTTGTTCATGGGGGACCGTTTGCTAATATTGCGCATGGTTGTAATTCAGTTGTCGCAACTACTACTGCTCTAAAACTGGCGGATTATGTAGTTACAGAGGCTGGCTTTGGGGCGGACCTTGGAGCTGAAAAGTTTTTGAATATAAAATGTCGAAAAGCTAACTTAAAGCCTAAGGCTGTTGTGATAGTTGCGACTGTTCGGGCAATGAAGATGAATGGAGGTATACTAAAGGCAGATTTAGGAGAAGAAAATATTCAAGCAGTTAAGGACGGGTGTCCTAATCTTGGTCGTCATATTGAAAATATCAAGAAGTTTGGGGTACCAGCCATAGTTGCAATAAACCACTTCGTGTCTGATACCGAAGCAGAAATTCAGGCAGTTAAAGATTATGCTATCAGCCAAGGTTGTGAAGCAGTGGTCGCGACACATTGGGCAAATGGTAGTGATGGTACAATTGAACTAGCAAATAAGGTCGTAGAAATTGTTGAAGGTAATACTGCAAACTATGCGCCTTTATATCCAGACAGTATGCCTTTGTTAGAAAAAATAGAGTGTGTAGCAAAGAGTATTTATCGTGCAGACGAGGTTGTCGTTGATAAAAAGATACGGGATCAATTAAAACAATGGGAACAGCAGGGGTATGGAAATTTACCAGTGTGTATGGCTAAAACTCAGTATAGTTTCACTACCGATCCAGCACAGCGAGGAGCTCCAGTAGGTTTTTCTATACCCGTGCGAGAGGTTAGATTGTCAGCAGGTGCCGGCTTCGTTGTTGCAATTTGCGGAGAGGTTATGACCATGCCGGGTCTACCAAGCGTGCCGGCAGCAGAATCTATTCGGATAAATGATGAGGGTGTAATTGATGGTCTTTTTTAGAGTTAATTTTTTATCTAGGGAGGGTCTAGATGGTTAGCTAATATAGTTACAAAAAAGTGGAGGCTTTTTTGTAACTTAAAGAATAGCCGTATATTTCGGCTTAATAAGCGCTGTACGACGCTTTCGTACGAATAAAGGAGGAAAAAATGAAGCATACTAAAAGAGTGTTTTTCACACTAGTAGGAATTGCGGCTATTGCGTTTTCTGGTTTTGCAGGCATCGCGAACGCTTGGGAACCAACCAAGCCTGTAAATTTTATAATTATGGCTGGTAAAGGTGGTGGAGCTGATAAAATGGCGAGATTAATGCAAGCCATTGTAGAAAAAGAGAATTTATCAAATCGACCACTAATTCCTACAAATAAATCTGGCGGGTCAGGGGCGGAAGCTTTAGTTGCAGCAAACACTGCGAGCGATCCAGATCATACGATTATGGTAACTTTAAATTCGTTCTACACGACACCTCTTCGTCAACCTGGATTGGGGATTGATGTTATGACATTTGCACCCGTTGGGAGAATGGCTGAAGATACTTTCTTACTTTGGGTTCATAAGGATAGCGGTTTAAAAACTTTTGAAGAGTTTCTAGCCAAAGCCAAGGCTGAAGGAAGTGGATGGGTAATGGGCGGAACTGGAAAAGACTCCGAAGATAACATTATCACGGATCATCTCAATGGTGCTTATGGACTATCTATGAAGTATATCCCTTATAAAGGTGGAGGTGCGGTTGCAAAAGATGTTGCTGGAAAACAGATTCACTCATCTGTTAACAACCCATCTGAGGCACTTGGTTTTTATGAAAGTGGAGATATGGTACCACTTGTAGCGTTCACAAACGAGCGATTACCATTGTTCCCAGACGTACCTACTCTAAAAGAAAAGGGTAGCGAATTTACTTATTATATGCAGAGATCAGTTGTTGGAGCTCCTGGAATGTCTCCAGATGCTGAGGCTTACTTCTCTGACTTGTTTACAAAAGTATACAATTCAGCTGATTGGCAATCCTATAAAAGCAAAAAATCTCTAATGGGTGACTTTATGTCTGGTGAAGAGCTTGTGGCATATTGGAATGTTCAACGTGATCTGCACAAAGTAATTTTAAAAGCGTCAGGCGCTATTAAATAAAGTAAACTAAGGGAGCCCAAGTGATGAGAAAAGCAGAAATTATTACAGCATTTATTCTTGGGCTCTTTTCATTAAGTATGATGTGGAAGTCGGGTGAAGGTTCCGCATGGAATCCCGATGTTTCTAGGTTTGATAATATTGGATTTATTGATGGAGAGGGGCCAGGTAGTGGTTTTTGGCCTTTTTGGTTGTCAGTGATAATGTTTATTTGTTGCTTATGGATTGCTTATAATTGGTACAAGCGAACTTCCCCTCCCAGTCAAAGTGATGAACCTTTTTTAGACTCTCATGGAATTAAGTTACTTCTTGTCGTCGGTGGGGGGTTAATTGGATTTTTATTATCAATTTTTGTTATAGGTTTTTACGGTGCAATTTTCTGTTTCTTAATTTATTACATAAGATTTCTAGGTAAGCATAGATGGACTACGGCCCTCTTGATTTCTAGTGGAATACCAGTTTTCAGTTTCTTTTTCTTTGATATTGCAATGAGAATTATTCTACCAAAAGGGTACCTTGAACCACTTTTTATCCCTCTTTATGATATATTTCTCTAAGAGAATTCAACTAACTAAAAGGTAAGTATAATGGATATTTTGGCTTCTTTATTTAATGGGATTTTAATTGCTCTTGAGCCAATAAACCTGGGGTTAGCTGTAATAGGCGTCATAGTAGGGTTGTTTGTTGGGGCTATGCCGGGTCTTGGCTCAGTAAATGGAGTAGCAATATTACTTCCCTTTACTTTTGTTATTCAAGGCTTCACTGGTGGGGCAACATCTCCAATGATTTTTCTAGCTTCCATATATTATGGGGCAATGTATGGTGGTGCCATTTCATCTATCACATTAGGAATCCCAGGTGCTTCCACTGCTGTAGCTACCGTCTTTGATGGTCGTCCTCTCGCTTTATCTGGAAGGGCACATGTTGCACTTGTAACGGCTGCTATTGCGTCTTTTATCGGAGGCACAATTTCGACTATACTGTTTACTGGTTTTGCCCCGTTGCTAGCTTCGGTGGCACTATCCTTTGGAAATCCAGAGATCTTTTCTTTAATGCTTCTTGCTTTTGCAACTTTTGTTGGATTGGGTGGAGATGATATACCCAAAACTATTTTTTCTATTTGTATTGGTTTAGCTTTGGCTACTGTAGGTTTTGATATCATAACGGGTGAACCACGTTTAATATTTTTTGAAATAACAGGCTTCATGCACGGAATTCGTTTCCTTGTGGTTGCCATCGGTGTCTATGGAATTGGTGAGATGTTGTGGACAATTAATTCCACCAGGTCAGGTCCACAGATGTCTAAGGTAGATGTTAGTTTTAAAGGTATATTCCAGGCAATTAAAGATTTTAGATTTGCCTGGAAAGGAACATTAATTGGTTCAATCTTGGGTTTCTTTGTTGGGATATTACCGGCAGCTGGTGCTACTCCTGGTGCTTTAATGTCCTATGGGGTCGCAAAGTTAACATCTAAAAATCCAGAAGAGTATGGAAAAGGTTCTATTGATGGCGTTGCAGCACCAGAATCTGCAAATAATTCAGCATCGACAGGAGCGATGTTACCTATGATGACACTAGGGATACCTGGTTCTCCTACAACGGCCGTTTTGCTCGCGGGGATGGTTATATGGGGTCTTCAACCTGGACCATTATTATTTACTAATCAACCTGAGTTTGTTTGGCCTCTGATTGGATCCTTTTATATTTCTAATATAGTGGCAGTACTACTAAACCTTTCTTTTATTCCAGTATTTTTGTGGATGCTTAGGATGCCTTTTACTATTTTAGCACCCGTAATTTTTGTTTTATCACTGGTTGGAACTTATGCGGCTTACCTTGATATGTTTGATGTCGGTTTAATGGTTTTAGTTGGTTTAGCGGCATTTGTATTACGCATGCTTGATTACCCATTAGCTCCAGCGGTCTTAGCTATCGTTTTAGGTCCCATTGCAGAACCAAAATTGAGGCAATCTTTGTTACTTTCTGACGGAGATTTCTCTATTTTTTTCACAAGACCAATTGCAGGTCCTATAACTGTTGTCGCCTTAATACTAATTTTTCTTCCGTTTTTAAAATGGATCAGTAAATACTATCGGCGTAAAGTTTAAAGGAAGAAGCTTTATTCTGATAAATAAACGGGACTCACCCAAATACTGGATAATTTGTTGGTAGAAAACGCAAATGAGTATAATGCTTGGAACCCTGGTATTTATACTGATATTCCAAAGCATTTAAGGCACCGAATTACTCTATTTAATAAGGCCAATAGCTCTGTTTCTTACAGTGAAGCAAAAGAAGCAGCAATATTTTGTGGTTTGAACATAAAAGATATGTGTGAGTTAACAGTTGAGAGGTTAGTCATTCATGAGTTACTAATTCGAGTAACATCTGATCTTTCTGTTCCTGATGGGCCAAATTACGAAGATTTAGGGATCTCATTGAGAGATATGGTTTCAAAAATATTAGAAGATTACATTAAACCCGAGGCGAGTATAATTAATCAATACTTTGCTGATTATATGTCTACTGCTCAAAGTATCATCAATAGCTTGATAAAAAAAGAAATTTCACGAAATGTTGCTACTAATGAGGTAAAAAGTTTTCCCTTCAGAATAAAAAATGTCTTTAAACATGTACTAAATGATTCCAAATATATTGCTGAGAATATAGAGAAAGCTTCTCCCATTACTGCCCATAGAAGTATTAATGAGCATGATTTATCCTTGTCAGACAAATGTGATACTGCAGTCTCGATTGCTCTGAGTGGAGTTCTCAAAGTGCACGGAGGGTTAATTTATGACTTGGATTTATTAACATTACTGACGACGAGGTTTTTTCGAAACACCTTTGGTAGCCAAAAAATTGGTAAGTTAATTGAACCATTAATTCAAAAAGCCGTAGAGGTGCAAAAATACAAAATTTTACCATTTCAGAGCTCGCCTATAGTAATGAATACCAAAGGAGCATCTGCCGCAGGAAAAAGTACAATCCGTCCTCAGCAAAGATTGTTAGCAGAGAGAATGGATATAACTTGGGAAGATTTTGCTGTGATAAGTCCAGACTATTGGCGTAAATTTTTATTAGATTATGGATCGTTAGGCAAAGATTATAAATATGCTGCTATGTTAACAGGTTATGAGCTAGAAATGGTTGATAAAAAATTAGACCTATATATGGAACAAAAATCTATCAAGGGTGAAATGCCACACCTATTAATTGATAGATTTCGTTTTGATAGCTTTACTGTCAATTTGAAAGGTGATTATCAAAGCAAATTACTTAGCAGGTTTGGTCAAAAAGTTTTACTTTTTTTTGTTATTACACCTCCAGCAGAGACTGTTGAAAGAGCTTGGAAACGTGGTCTTTCAACTTTGCGGTATAAAGCGGTTGAAGATTTGTTATTTCACAACATTGAGGCTTACACTGGAATGCCAGAGCTTTTTTTATCCTGGATAGCGATAAAAGACAAAGATATAAATTTTGAATTCCTAGATAATGAAGTACCTTTAGGCACATTACCAAGGACAGTTGCATTTGGTGGAAATGGAAGCATGGTAATTATGGATTTAACAGCTTTAAATAATATTGATTTATTTAAAGAAGTTAATATAAAAGCAAAAAAACCAGAAGATGTATTATTTAGACAAAATAATAATCAATATGAGTTCTTAAAACAATGCATTTTATACATATCCGAGATATCTTTTTTTGATCGCGAGAGTAAGAAAATTTATGGCCTACTAAAAGATGGTAGGTGGGTTAACAAAAATCCGTCATATATCCCGGTTAATAAAGAAGAAATTAAATGTTTAACTGCGCTAGGGTGGGATGATTGTGCCATAAAGCCCTTCAAAAAAAACAAAAGTAAATTTTCAGATATAAATACTATTCAAACCTTAGGAGCTTTATAAATCTAACAGATTTTAAAACTACAGATATTTGCCTTATTAGATCCGTGATTGGTGTCTACCTTGGTGTATATCGAGATTTGATCTATTGAGAGGTCAGTTATTATATTTTTATCAGTCAATTTTTTTATATATGTATCAAATGACATTGATTTGTAATGTTCCTTATTAATTCCAAAAAAACAGACTGCACCGGAAGAACAGTGATCAATTAGTTTTCTGATTGGATCTGGCCCGAGATGACCATGTGTGAACGTACCTGAGCTAATTAAAGCTGCATAATTATTTGGAATTTGATATTTTTCAGCTGTTAAATCGACGTTATATAGCTTTCGATAAACATTCTTACCTTGTGCAATTACAAGCATTTCTGTTGATAAATCTACTCCATCGATTACTAGGCTTTGCTCTGTATTTTTTAGAAAACTTCCAACTAAACCTGTGCCACACCCGATATCACAAATAGGACCATTAATTTCATTAAGACGCTTTATTAACATTTTTGAAATTTCTGAAGGATATATGTACCCAAGGTCTTCTGCAAAGTCCCGATCGTAGCTGTTTGCAATCTCTTTGTAATAGAGTTTATTATCATTCGGAGTTTTAAGTGAGTAGGCGTTCTTTAAAATGCTTGTTCCGGTGCCTTGCTCCGCGCCTATTTTTTGTTTGTTTTTCATGATTTTTTATGCCCTAAACCTAAGAGTTATCAAATTGTGACTTTTAATCTCATCATTACTATTGATAAATAATCTAATGTAAATTTAATTTAATTACATGCTATGGTTGTTATTCTTTGTGTGTAATAGAAAGTATTATAAAAATCATGTCGACAAAATCATTTAATTTTACTCATGCCATAACTCGGCGACCAAGTTTTTCTGTAGTTTCTGGGTTGCGTTCGACCGAGAGAGGGGCACCTAATTTTGAATTAATGAGAGATCACCACTTAGAATATGTTAATGCATTAAAACAGGCTGGTGCAAAGGTTATCGAGCTCGACTCTTTAGAGGATTTCCCGGACAGTGTTTTTGTTGAGGATACTGCGTTGTGTCTACCTGAGGGGGCAATACTTATGAGGCCTGGAGCACCTTCCAGATTAAATGAGGTTGAGCATATAGCACCTCACTTAAGAAAATTATATAAAAATGTTTTTGAAATTAAGGGTCCAGGAACAATTGAGGCAGGCGATATATTAACTACCGAAAAAGAAATTTTGATAGGTCGTTCAAGTAGAACAAATATTGAGGGAATATCTGAGTTAACTTTTATGCTTGAGCAATGGAATTACAAAGTTACAGAGGTAATAACTCCACCAGATATTCTGCATTTTAAGACAGATTGTTCGTTGCTGGACAATAATACTATCTTGTCTACGGAGCGACTGGCAGCCACAGGTTGTTTTGAGAACTACAAAGTTATTTTAACTTATCCTGGAGAGGAAGATGCTGCTAATACCATACGTTACAACAACTTAGTATTAGCACCTAAAGGCTTTCCAAAAACAACAGGGCGATTATTAAAAAGTGGCTTTAATGTTGTTGAGATAGAAAATACTGAATGTGCAAAAATTGATGGAGGCATGTCGTGTCTTAGTCTGCGATTTTCACCTAACAAATAGATAGTTTATGAGTTACTTGATTGTTGTTTAAGGTTTTACTTGACCATTATTGATTCATTTACCAAAGTGGAGCAGTTGTGGCTCTAAATATTAAACAGAGCATATTTTAAAGGAGTTTACTATGAAGAAAATTTTTATTGGCTTGTTACTATCAGTAACACTAGCTTTACCAGCCTTAGCTGCAGATCTAGGAGGTCGAGTGCTGAGTATTGGGTCGGACACTACTTACCCTCCACATGAATTCATAGAGGATGGTGTCGTTAAAGGATTTGATGTTGATGTAGTAGCAGCGATTTGTGAAAGAATTAACTGTCAACCAAATTGGGTTACGACAGCTTGGGATGGAATTTTTGCTGCACTTGCAGATGGTCAATTTGATATGGTTGTTTCAGGAGTAACGATAACAGACGAAAGAGATAAAATTGTTGATTTTTCTGATCCATATATAATTGTCCAGCAAGGAATCTTGATGAGAGTCGAAGACAAAGGAGCTAGCATTGATGATTTCAAGAGTGGTAGCAAAAGGTTGGCGTCTCAGAACGGTACTACAAATGCTCAGTTAGGAGAAGAATTAGTCGGTAGAGCAAATATTCAACTATTTGATGCCTTTAACAATGCTGTAGTGGCGCTTCAAAATGGTGACGTTGATGGTGTAATAATCGATTCAACCTCTGCTGCTGCCTATGAGCAAGAATACGCAGGTGAGTTAACTGTTGGGATTACAGGTCTTTCTTCAGATCCCTTGGGCCTTGTTTTTCAAGAGGGAGCATCTATCCAAGACGCATTCAATGAAGGCTTAGCGGCTATCAAAGCTGATGGTACGCTTAATGCTCTTACCATTAAGTGGTGGCCAAAATAAGATAAATAACTAGATTGCCGCAACTATAAAGTTGCGGCAATAGTATTTTTTGGAAACTCCATGATGAATCAAGCTGTAAATATGCTGCGAAATACTCGCGCAAGTAACTTAGTATTTTTGTTTGCGTTGCCGGTATTAATTTATTTTGTGGCCACATCTAGAAATTATGGTGCTGCGCTCACTGCGGTATTAGGAATTGAAGATCAGGCTTTACGGTTGTTGCTAAGCTTTTTCTTATTTATTGCTCTAGGTTGCCTTGGTATATTTGGGTCGTTCCTTTTAATAAAATCGCTTAGGCCAGATCAAGAAGTAACGGAAGTACGTCGCCTTCAAAAGAAAGCATCGATATTTTTTTTACTTCAGACCTTTACTGGCCTTGGTATTTCCCAGAGTAGTGAAATTGACCCATACCTGGTCTCTGTAGCAGTTAATAGCTTTGACCCTAGGTCAGTTGAATGGGTGGTTCTGGTAAATCAGGTATTTGTTTTAGATCCAAGTTTTCAAGAAAACCTTTTAATAAGGGTTCATGATATTTTGCTCAAAGTTAGTATAGTACTTGGATTAATAACGTTATTTTCTTTTTTCTTTACCAATTTGTATCAAAATAGATTTATTAAGATAGCAATATTAGCTCTTTTTTTAATTAACTTTTGCTTTGCATTTTATATTCTGATGTTTGCATATGCCGGCTTTGCAGTTGGTATCATGGTAACTTTGAGAGCGGCTTTCTTTGCATATATCGGAGCTTCTATCTTAGGTTTAGTTTGGGCATTGTTTACACGTTTAAAGGGATCAGAATTTGCGAATAGAGTTTTCTTTATTCTTGGCATTTTGTTAATAATTTTTGGAACTATAAATGTGTTTAAGCCTCATGAAAATGTTGCCTTAGTAGGGACTTTGAAAGGGAAAATAGGTATCATATCTGGGACACCACAACATGTAACTGACACGGTGAGATATGGAGACTTTTTAAACTCAGAACCTGAAAAACCTTTTAAAATCAGATCACTGAAAAGTATAGATCAAGCAAAAAAATTAATTGAACAAGGTTCTATCACAGCAACCGTATTATCGTCTGATGAGATAGGAGACTTTCCAATATTATGGGAAACTTCTTATTTACCAACTCGTAACAAAAAATTTGCAATCTGTGGTTACGTTTTGGGTGCCCTTTTACTGCTGCTTGGCGCGATAGGAAGATTAACTTCAGCTCATCCATTGGCTGTTTTTTCGGATTTTTTTGTTGATACAATTCGTGGAATTCCTATGCTTGTGATTATTCTTTATGTAGGCTTGCCTCTGGCTGGAGCAATCAAATCTGGTACTGGTGGTATTATAGACATGCAGATGATGACACGAGGCATTATTGCTATTGCTATAGGTTATTCTGCATATATGGCGGAAATATTTAGAGCAGGTATAGAGGCCATACCTAAAGGACAAATTGAATCAGCTCGAACATTGGGTCTTAGGGAATGGCACGTCGCCAGGTTTATAATAATCCCTCAAGCAATAGCAATTGTTTTACCCGCTCTTGGCAATGAATTTATAGCTATGCTTAAAGATACTTCTCTTGTTTCAATATTATCAGTACGAGACCTAACCCAACGTATGAAAGAATTTCAGGCGCAAAGTTTCCTTGCTTTTGAGCCGTTTAATTCAGCAGCATTAATTTATGTAATTTTGACATTAATTGCGGCTTCGGGAATTAAGTCACTTGATAAAATTGTGAACAAAGCGCGCGAGCATTAGGGCGCAGTTGCAATATGAGTGATCCAATCTATGCCCAAACTTGGTATGATGAAAATAGTATAAAACCGTCTAAGTCATCTAATTTTAATGAAAAACTAAACAGGTATGACTTTGCTGTCATTGGTGGAGGATTAGCCGGGCTTGTCCTAAGTTTAAAACTATCACAAGGAGGTGCTACTGTTGCGGTTTTTGAATCGAAAACTATTGGAAGTGGCGCATCAGGAAGAAATGGTGGTTTTTGTTCTGCTGGTTGGGCCGCTAATCCAATAAAAATAAAAAGATTATTAGGAGAAAAGAAGGCTGAATTATTTGAGGATTTAGGAGTTCGTGGGTTTGAATGGATGAAAAAGCAGGTTTCCAAGCCTACATATAAAAAAGTTAATGTTAAATTTGGTGAGTTAAACTTATCGTTAGCTAAATTTAATAATAAGGATGAGTCTTCATTAAATCCTCATAATTTAAAGAAATATCTTATAAGTCCTAGGTATAAATCTGGTTTAATCAATAAAGACTCTTTTCAATTCAATCCATTGAATTTCATGAGAATATTAATGAAAGAGTGTTTAGAGAATGGAGTTCATATCTTTGAAAACTGCTCCGTATTGAAAGTAGAGCGGTCTGACGTTATTAATTCCTTCGAGCTTTTAACTAAAAGTGATCAAAATTTTATAGCGCAGAAGGTTATTTATGCTACTGGAGGTTACGGAGGTTTATGTACATCAAAGCTTGATAAAGTATTACTTCCGATAAAAACTTTTATCGCTGTTACGGATCCCCTTCCTGGTACATTAAAGGATCATATTCATACTGAGTTTATGGTCTCAGATAATAGGCGTGCTGGAAATTATTATAGACGTCTGGATGGGGATCGACTTCTATGGGGAATGGGGATATCTGCGTTTGGTAGTAAGAGCCTTTCAACAATAAAACGCGATGCTTTTAAAGATCTTAAATCGCATTTCCCAAACCTGGCACAAGAAATGAGTACATCAGGCCTAAGTTTTGAATATGTATGGTCTGGTTTCATGGGGTACTCAAGAAATTTTTTACCCTATGTTGGTGAGCTTTCAGCTAACAAATATGCCTTGGCTGGTTTTGGTGGACATGGAATGAATACAGCTCCTATATCGGCGATCTGTTTATCAGATTTCTTACTAGGGAATAGAAACAGTTTAAACAGCTTTAATGGAGTTAGACATTTGCCTCATTACGGTAGTTTTGGAAAAGTTGCAGCTGAAATTGTCTATAAGTATTTATCTTTGAAGGACTTTATTTCCGAATATAGGCCAATTTAACTGTTAGATTATAAATAAAGTTAAATTAATCTGTGCCACACTATTAAATAATTTGACACACGTGTATTAAATCTAAACAATACTCGTTACGAAATCAAAAAAATTTGGAGGAAATTAATGAAAACGTATATTAAACCAATGGTAATTTCTGCAGTTATGGGGTTGTTTTCAATAACATCTTCGGCATTTGCAGAAGATACTCTCAGAATTGTTTCATGGGGCGGAGCTTACCAAAAAGGTCAATCTCTTGGAATATTCCAACCCGCGGCTAAAGCAATGGGGATAACTGTTAAAGAAGATACTTATGGTGGTATTTCAGACGTTAAACTAATGGTAAAATCAGGTGCTGATAAGTTTGATATATTCTCCAGTGGTGCAGGTAGCTGTGCATCTGGTGGAGCAGAAGGTATCTTAGAAAAACTAGATTATTCTGTTATTGATGTTAGTGATCATTTGCCAGATATGTGGAGTGACTATTGTGTTGGAGCGGATATATTTTCTGTTGTTGCAGCTTGGAACACTGATACATATGGCGAAAATGGTCCCAGAACATGGGCTGACTTTTTTGATACAGAAAAGTTTCCTGGAACAAGAGCTATGAGAGCAAAAGTTGATGCTCAACTAGAAGCTGCATTACTTGCTGATGGAGTGCCAATGTCTGAAATTTATAATGTTCTTGATAGCGAAGAAGGAATTGAACGGGCTTTGGATAAAATTAGATCAATTAAAGATCACATAGCTGTTTGGTGGACTTCAGGAGCTATGCATGCCCAGCTTATGAAAGATGGTGAAGTCGATATGACAACCGGTTGGAATGGTCGTTTTGACGTTGCAAAAAAAGATGGTGCTAAGGTTTCATATGACTATAAAACTGGCATTATGGATTGGGAAGGCTACGGAATTCCTAAGGGTGCACCACAAAAAGATCTAGCAATGAAGTACATTGCAGAAATGATGAAGCCCGAATATATGGCAAACTTTGTTCAACACATTACTTATGGTCCGACAAACACAAAAGCCTATGAGAATGGATTGATTGAAGATAGTCTTGCAAGATCATTACCTAGTCACCCAGACAATGCGAAACATCAGCTGACTTTGAAAACTGCTTGGTATGCAAAATGGCGTACGATAGCAGCAGAGATGTATACTGATATGATGACTGAGTAACTAATAAGCATATAGTAGGAGGGCTTTGGTCCTCCTACTATTCAACAAAAAGAGTATAATTTATGCAATCTGATGCACTGAATATTTCTATAAATGATGTCACAAAAAAATACGGTGACTTTTTTGCGCTCAAAGATGTAAGTCTTGAGGTGAAATCAGGAGAGTTTTTAACTCTTTTAGGACCATCTGGTTCTGGAAAGACAACTTTATTAATGGTTTTAGCAGGCTTTACGAGACCAGATTATGGTAGCGTAAAATTTGGAAACAAAGAAGTTGTCACAACGCCACCGCATTTGCGAGACATCGGAATGGTATTCCAAAACTATGCTCTTTTCCCACATATGAATGTAGAACAAAATATAGGTTATCCGCAAAAGTTACGCGGAAAAAGTAAATCTGAGATTAAAGAAAGTGTCTCTGAAGCACTTAGTATTGTGAAGTTGGATGGGTTGGGACATCGTGGCGTGGGTGAACTTTCAGGTGGTCAAAAACAACGAGTAGCGTTAGCTAGGGCTATTGTATTTAAACCTCAAATTTTATTAATGGACGAACCATTATCAGCTCTTGATAAAAAACTTCGAGAAGAGATGCAAATAGAGTTAAGACAACTTCACGACAGTTTAACAATGACAACAGTTTATGTTACTCATGACCAAAAAGAAGCCTTAACAATGTCTGATAGGATAGCTGTTATCAATGATGGGGAGCTAAAGCAGTTAGGTTCGCCAAATGAAATTTATACTAATCCAAGTAACGCATTTATTGCTGATTTTATTGGGGAATCTAGTTTATTGCCAGCAAAAGTTATTAGTAATAAAGCCTACCTTGGAGCATCTGAAATAATGATCAATCATCCTTCAAAGGATGATGGAGATTATCTTTTGGTAATTAGACCAGAGAAACTGTTTCTTGCAAAAGGAAAAGAGAAAGGTACTAACATTTTCAACGGAATTGTAGAAGGATCAATTTTTCAAGGTGAAAGTCAGTTGTTAGTTATTAAATTAGATTCAGAAATTTTTGGAGAGCAATCATTGCGAATGCGGTTACCAAACGGTAGTGATGTAGGTCAAAAAGTTCCTCATACGGGTGAAAAAATATCTGTTGGCTTGCGTATGTCAGATAGCTTTTTGGTGGAATAATTAGATGGCTTTGATAGACGAGCATGTTAACGAAGCGGTTTTGAAGAATTTAGATCGCAAAGAAAATTTTACTTTATTTGGACTAACGGCGCCGTACTTACTTCTTGTATTTTTTCTTATTATAATTCCAGTTGGGTGGCTGTTTTATATGTCCTTCATTGGAAGAGACGGTTCCTTTTCGATCGAGAACTATGAAAGGATGTTGAAGAGTAAGTCGTATATACGAATATTCATAACAACCTTTAAAATTAGTTTTTTAACTACCTTAATATGTGCATTACTTGGTTACCCACTAACTTACTTCATGTCGCAACTTTCACGAAAGTGGGCAGGTATTTGTATGATTGGTGTTTTAATTCCGTTTTGGACTAGTCTTTTAGTTCGAACATATGCCTGGTTGGTTCTTTTGCAAAGAAAGGGACTTATCAATAATATAGCGATAGATTTAGGATTTATTTCAGAACCGATAAAGTTCGTACATAATACTTCTGGAACACTCATTGGAATGGCCCATATTATGTTACCTTTCTTAATTTTGCCCTTATATGCAAATATGCGCGCTATTGACAAAGACTGTTTGAAAGCGGCAGCAAACCTTGGTGCAACACCGACAAGAGCTTTTTGGACAGTATTTTTTCCTCTTTCAATACCTGGGCTACTGGCGGGACTCTTAATTGTTTTTGTCATCTGTTTAGGTTTTTATGTTACACCGGCTGTTTTGGGTGGTGGAAAAGTTATAATGGCTGCGATGAAGATTTCTTCAAATATCGAACTATATTTTAGCTGGGGTGCCGCGAGTGCACTTGGTGTAGTACTTTTGGTTGTGACGATGCTTATTCTCTATATAGCGTCCAAACTTGTGTCTATGGACCAAATAGGGGCTAACAAATGAGTTTTCTTAACAGAAATGTTTCTGAAACACAGATTAGGTTTAAGGATAGATTGTGGTTATATATCTTTTCAATAATTGTTTTATTCTTATTAATTGTTCCTTCACTTGTAGTAATTCCAATGTCATTTTCAGGAAGCCAATACTTGGAGTTTCCTCCAAAGTCTTTTTCACTCCGATGGTACGAGGCTTACTTTTTTTCATCAGCTGATACTGGTTTGGGTTTTAATGATTGGATGGGCGCAACCTGGACATCGATTAAGGTGGCGGTATTAACAATTTTTGTTGCGACACCTATTGGAACGATGGCGGCCTATGGATTAAGCAACAGTAGTGCTAAGGTGCGAGGTATATTATTCCCCATTATGATTTCACCAATGATGGTTCCAATTATACTTGTCGCTATTGGGTTATTTTACTTTTTTGTTCAATTTAAAATGGTAAACTCTATCACAGGGTTAGTTTTAGGACACTCTTTGGTTGCAATGCCTCTTGTATTAATAATTGTTTTGTCGGCCCTACGAAACTATGACATGAATCAAGAAAAAGTAGCAAGATCTTTAGGAGCATCTAGATTAAGAGCCTTTTTCGAAATTACATTGCCACAAATAAAATTTTCAATTATTTCTGCTTGCTTAATTTCATTTTTGACTTCGTTTGATGAAGTTATCATTTCTCTATTTGTTTCTGGAGGAGATAATTCAACTATCACTCGAGCAATGTTTTTAGCTTTACGCGACCAAATTGACCCAACAATAGCTGCAATTTCCACGGTTTTAATTGTAATTTCATCTGGATTATTACTTTTAACTCAGTTGTTTGGTGATAAGAAAGACTAGGTCTTGGCTGAATTTGATCTAGTTGTTGTAGGTGCAGGTTCATCAGGGTCTATAATTGCTAGTAAAGTTGCTAATGAAACAGGTTTAAAAGTTCTTATCTTGGAGGCGGGAGGTAGTGATTTTCGTCCCGATATTAAGACACCTATTGGGTATGGTTTAACATTTTATAATAAAAATGTGAATTGGCGCTATCAAACTAAAGAACAAAATAATCTAGATAATCGATCAGTTTACTGTCCTCGAGGAAAAGTAGTTGGTGGTTCAGCATCTATAAATGCTATGGTCTATGTCCGAGGTCAACAAGGAGATTACAACCACTGGGAAACTTGTAGTTCGGCGGAGTTTGGATGGAATTCAGTCCAATCTACTTTTGATTTATTAGAGGGTCGCGGAGATAATACGAAGGGTAGTCATATTTGTGTCTCAAATGTTGAAGATCAGCATGAGGAGGTATTAGAGCATTTTTTTTCTGCAGCTAGAGATCTTGGCATTCGATATACTGAAGATATGAATAGCAATGCTAATGAGGGAGTTGGGCACTACCCTATTACAACAAAAAATGGTTTTAGGTGGACGTCTGCTGATGCATTTTTGAAACCAGCTATAAAAGAAAAAAATGTTAAAATTATTAAAAATGCACATGTTTCAAAGCTTATCTTTGATGATAATAGGGTCACGGGTCTTGAATTTATTAAGAATGGTTTGAAAAAAAGTATCACTGCTCGCTTTGGAGTTGTATTAACTGCAGGAGCTATTAATACGCCACAACTCTTAATGCTTTCAGGCGTTGGCCCTTCTAAACATTTACTTGATAAGGGGATCACACCTATAGCAGATATCAAAGGGATTGGTCAAAACTTACAAGATCATTTGGGTATAGATTATCTTTTTGAGGCAAATGCAAAGTCCTTAAATAGAACTCTTAGTAGCTGGAGTGGCCGGTTTCGTTCTTTGGTAAATTACATTGCTTCTAAAAAAGGGCCTTTTGCATTAAGTGTTAACCAAGGTGGAGGCTTCGTTAATTGGAAGAGTCGAAATGAGTGGCCAAATTTACAAATTTATTTTAACCCTTTAACTTATTCAATAAAAAGGCCTGGTAAAAGGATGCTATTACGTCCTGATAAATTAGATGGATTTGCAATTGGTTTTCAACCATGTAGGCCGAAAAGCCGAGGTGAAGTTTATCTCAATTCTTCCAATCCTATGGATTCACCTATTATAGATCCAAAATTTTTAAGTAGTGAAAAAGATATATATGATGTTGAAGCTGGTATTAACTTTGTTGAAGAAGTAACAAAGTCAGAAAATTTAAAATCTATTATTGTAAAAGCTAAATCAATAGATTTAGAAAAAGCAACTATTGAACAAAAAAAAGAGGATTTCAAAAAAAGAGCAGTGTCAGTTTATCACCCTTGTGGAACATGTCGGTTAGGTAATGATGTAGAACGTGATCCTGTTTCAATTGATTTCAGATTAAGAGGATTCCAAAACATATGGATAGCTGATGCCTCCCTTTTTCCAAGTATACCATCAGGTAATATTAATTCAGCAGTTATGATGTTAGCCTACAAGGCGTCAAAGTCAATTTCTCAACAGGTAAACAAGAAATTAGCATCAATAAGTAAGGAGAAAAATATTAGTGACTGATTTATGTATTAATATAAAAAAACTGGAAACCTTCACGAAGAGTTATGTAAGTGTAGTAAGACTTACTATGGAAGATGGTAGCCAGGGTTGGGGGCAAATGTCCACATACTGTGCTGATATAACGGCTCAGATCTTCCATAGACAGGTCGCAAAGCATGCTCTTGGTCATATATTTAATGAATTTACTGATCTTGAAAACTTAATTTTAGAAAGAGAGCATAAATACCCTGGCTCATATGTCCTTCGCGCAATAGCAGGATTGGATACGGCACTTTGGGATTGGTTGGGAAAAAAAAATGGACTACCAGTGACGGCATTAATTGGCGGCAGTCCTGGTATGTTGCCTGCTTATGGGTCATCAATGAAACGTGATATTACTCCTAAGGAAGAGGCAGATAGGCTGAAAAAATTACGAGACACTCAGGGTTTCAAAGCTTTTAAGTTTCGAATTGGGTCAGAGTGTGGACGAGGAAAGGATGAGTGGGAAGGGCGTACAAACGAAATCATTAAGGTCCTTCCAAGAGTCTTGGGCGACGATGTTGTTAAGCTTGTTGATGCAAATAGCTGTTACAGTGCGGATCAAGCTATTGAGATTGGCAAAGCTTTAGAAGACAATGATATAACCCATTTCGAAGAACCATGCCCTTATTGGCTTCCCGATGAAACAAAAAAAGTTACAAATGCCCTTAAAATTGACGTGACAGGAGGGGAACAGGATTGTGATTTTCGAATTTGGAAGGACATGATTGATAGAAAAATTGTAGATATAGTCCAACCTGATGTAATGTATATGGGAGGGCTTTCCAGAGCCCTTTTGGTTGCAGACTTAGCGAACAAAGCAAATATTACTTGTACGCCCCATGCGGCTAACTTATCGCTCGTCACGATGTGTACTATGCATTTCTTAAATGCCATCCCAAATGCTGGAAAGTATTTAGAACTTTCTATAGAAGGAGAGGATTACTACCCTTGGCAAAGGGATTTGTTTTTAGGTGATCCATTTAAGGTCACTGATGGCAATGTGGAAATTACAGATAAACCAGGATGGGGAGTAGAGTTTAATCCGTCATGGTTAGAAAAGGCAGAGTATAGCTGTTCAGAGGTATAGATTTAAAAAGTACAATACTCATTAAAATATCATATTTTAAATCTTGTAGCAGAATACGGACTTGGGTCTATTGGAGCTTGTGTTTTATTAATAAATGCAGAAATTAGAGCCGCTGAACCTGGTGCCAAAGATAAACCAAGATGTTGGTGACCAAAATTAAACCATAGACCCTGATGTCTGGGAGCAGGACTTATTATAGGTAAAGAATCAATTAATGTTGGTCGTCTACCCATCCAGGGCGTATCCTCGATCTGATCGCCCATTTTATAAACTTGTCGTGCCCTTTTCACTGACTCCGTTATTTGAGAGTAATTAGGGTCTGCATCTCTCCAGGTGAGTTCAACACCAGATGTAACCCTTACACCTTGCTTCATTGGGGCCATAATAAACCCCCCATCTACATCCAATATCGTACGGTTTAGCGAAGGAGCATCTGAGGGTTTTAGGTGAAGGTGATAACCTCTTTCCCAGAACAATGGTATTTTGTATCCTAGCCAACTAGCAATCTCAGAAGACCAACCCCCAGCTGCAACCACTACGTGATCACCTTTGAGGGTAGAATTATTAGTGTTAACTTCCCAACCAGGGTGAGCTTCATTCAATGCGGTTACAGACTCTTCTAATACTTTTCCACCAGCATCTAAAAAAACCTTCACGTAACCATCAGTTAATGCTGCAGGATCTGATATACGGCCTGCGTCATCCATCAATACTGCTTTTTCATACCTTTGTGAAAGACCTGGCTCAATTTGACGAATTTGTTCTTTTTCAAAAATTGTAAATTTGACATCATTTTTTTTCATTAATTCAAGCTCGAGTTGATATTTCTTAAAAGTTTTCTTTGACCTAAATAGCTTTAACCAACCAGAATCTTCTTTAAGTAGGTGCGTTGTTTTAGATGTTTTTATCCAATCTTTGTGCTTTATTAAGGATATAAGTAGTAGCGAACGTAAAGCTCGACCAGCATGGTCCAAATGTTTGTGAGTGCAATACGATAAAAATCGTAAAATTTTAAAAAAGTTTCGGATCACAAAAAAGAAGTCATAACGTAAATCATTTTTATTATTTAAAATATATTTAGGAAGAGCCTTTAATAATGAGGGATTATTTATAATCATCACAGAAGACTCTGCTAAAACTCCTGCATTCCCATAAGAAGTTTCCCTGCCAGGTTTTTTACGATCTACTAAAGTGACAGAATTTCCAGATAGTTGTAATTCTAAGGCAGTACAAACGCCGACGATACCCCCGCCAATAACTATAATAGATTTTGTCACGTAAAACTCCCTTTGGCTCTTATGTTTGCGTCTCTGTAACGCTTCTTGGATTAATTTCTTCATATAAGGCCGTATGATCTACACCCTCTTTTAAATTCTTTAATGCTTCCGTTAAGTATTCTGGCAACACATTTGATAATGGAGTGGAAAAGTTTGCAGCCTTTATGATACTGCTCGCAATTTCAACATCTTTAGTCATAAGACTCAGAGAAAATCCTGAGTCATACTTTCGAGGGATAACAAATGGAAGGAATTTTACTTGTGTGGAGTTATTTTTACCTGTCGAAGAGTTAATTACTTCAATAAAGTCGTTTGCTTTAATACCGTAAGCTTCAGCAGTCGCTAATGCCTGCATGCTTGCTAGCAAACCGGATGCAGAGACGTAATTATTAAGAGCTTTCATAGCATGTCCAGCTCCTAATGGCCCTACATGCCTAACAGTCCCAAAGCATTCAAGTAATATTTTAATAGCTTTGAAATTCTCTTGACTACAACCAACCATTACCATGAGTGTCCCATTTATCGCTTTTTTTACTCCACCCGAAACTGGAGCATCGATTACTGAAATACAATTTTGTTTTACGAGTTCTTGTAACTTTATAGTTTGCTGTGGATGGCTAGAGGACATATCTATTACTTGACCTTTAAACCCATATTCAACCAACTGAAGTACGGTTTCTTTAACTATTGATCCGTTTGGTAAAATTAAAATAAGGATATTACAATTAACAAGCTCACGAAGGTTTTTAGCACACGTGATGTTTCGATCTAATTCAATTTCTTTATTAATATCATAAGCTATTAAGTTAAGCTTTTTTTTTGAAAGCCGCGATACCATAACTGACCCCATTGAGCCTAAACCAACAAATCCTATATATTTTTCGTTTAATTTCATATCTAAACCTCTCTATTCATGCTCTTACAAAGACAATTAAGCTATACTCTATTCACTAAAATTCGAAAAAAATAGCGTTTCTCCCTTTACTTCATAAGAACTAATACGTGCCTGACCTTCCTCTGAAAGTAACCATTTTATTACTAAATTAGCTTTTTCCAAGTTAATATTAGGACAGTTATCGGGGTTAATTGTTACTAGACCGTATTGATTGAAGAGGATTCTTTCACTCTCAACAATAATCTCAAAATCGGCTCTGTTATTAAAAGTTATCCACGTGGCTCTATCAACTAAAGCATATGCGCCCATACCAATAGCGATATTTAGGGTGGTTCCCATTCCAGAACCGGTTTCTCGATACCATGTTCCTGACATACTTCGTACTTTTATATTTAATAAATTCCATAGACTTTTTTCTTTTGCATCTGTGCCAGATTCATCTCCTCTAGAAACAAATAGTGATTTTGTTTCTGCAATGTTTTTGAGAGCCTTTAATATTTTATCAGTTATTTCAATATTTGCTGGATTGGACTTGGGACCTACTAAAACAAAATCGTTATACATAAGATTATATCTCTGAAGCCCAAACCCGTTATCAATAAATCGCATTTCTTTCGGAGTGTCGTGCACTAGTAGTAGATCACCATCACAATTTTCAGCATTTTTTATTGCTGCACCAGTTCCAACTGCTACGACATTAATAGATACGCCAGTATCTTCTTTAATTAAAGGAATAAGGTAATCGTATAAACCAGAGTTCTTTGTCGACGTGGTCGACTGCAGAATAATGGCTTCACTTGCGATTACTTGAGTAGCTTGAAAAAACAATACAAAGATTATCAACAATGTTTTTTTTATAATTCTCATTAAATTCCCAGTAATTTAACATTTTAGCTTTATTGGATTATTAAATCGCCTTTTAAAAACGCCTTTGCTTCTTGGCTTTGTGGGTTCAAAAAAAAGTCATTTGCTAATCCAGTTTCTGATATTTTACCATTATTCATGAATATTATATCATCGGCAATTCTTTTAGCTTGATTGATATCGTGAGTTATTAAAATAATTTTTAGATTTTTTAATTTTTTTTCTTTCAGTAAGCTCTCTATTATTGAGACTGATCTGGGGTCAAGACTTGATGTCGCTTCATCTAAGAACAGTATTTCTGGATTAGAAACAAGTGCACGCGTAAGACTAAGGCGCTGTTTTTCTCCACCAGATAAAGTAGATACTTGTTGATCTTTTAATAAACTTAAGTCTGTTTCCTTTAGCAGTCCTGTTAAATTTTGATTATTTTTTTTATTTAAATTTGCGACAAAGCGAAGGTTTTCAATTACACTTCTTCTTAAAAGTTTTGGTGATTGAAATACCATAGACTGTCGTCCTCTAGTTACTGCCCCAACAGGTACGTTTCCATAGAGTATACTCCCATCTGTTGGTTTTGATAAACCATGAAGACAACGCACAAAAAGGCTTTTACCAGCGCCGTTTGGTCCCATTATTACTGTGATACCATGAGATGTAAGTTCACAAGTAAGGTTATTTAATAATATTTTTTTATTAATTACTAATGACAGGTTCTTTACTACAATTGGAAACATATGACTGCTCGATGCTATACTAGGCATGCGCATACCGTTTTGAAAAACTCTTAATCCACATAGCTAATAGACTTATGCACAGTGAGATTGTTAGTAAAATAATTCCAAGTCCAAGTGCTAATGTTAAGTTTCCCTTAGAAGTTTCTAAGGCAATAGCGGTGGTCATAACTCTGGTTAAATGATCGATATTTCCACCAACAATTATTACCGCTCCAACTTCTGATATGGCTCTCCCAAACCCTGCTAGAATGACGGTAAGTAGCGAGTATCGAGAATCATAAATATATGCAATCACCGCCTGCATTGGCTTAGCATTTAAAGATAAGAAAAGATCACGATAATCTTCGTGCAGCTCCTCGATAATTTGGTTTGAGAGAGCTGTAATTATTGGTGCAATTAGGATTACTTGGGCAATAATCATAGCTGTTGGTGAGTATAAAATACCTAACCAACCCAAAGGTCCAGAACGGGAGAGGTATAAATAAACTATTAACCCAACAAGTACAGGTGGTAGCCCCATAAGAGAATTAATAATTGCTAACAGAGTTTTACGAAAATAAAATCTTTTAATTGCTAGAACTGTTCCTAATGGAATCCCAATAAAACATGCGATAGTTAATGAAGAAAGGGATACCATTATAGAAAGTGATAGTACTTCTATTAAGTTTTTATCCAAGCTAGCAATTAGCTGAAATGACTCCAAAAAAGAATCTAAAAAAATTTTCTTATCCCCTTTTTAAGCTATCAGATAAATCAACTATATCCTAAGATAACTCTAATCAAGCGAAATTCAAATGACTTCAAAAACGCTCTCGTTAGTAAACGGACTTTAAGATTAAATTCCTAAACTTGAGTAAGGAATAAATTTAACTAGATCTCCACGATCAACTTTTGTGAGTCCACTTGGTAGATCAACTAAACCATTGGCCCAAGAGAGGCCACTTATTCTACCTGATCCTTCTGACTTAAATATATTAACTGAATTCTCTTGGGTTAGGTTAGCTCTTAGAAGTTCTTGTCTTCCTGGTTTTTTATGCTTCGTGAAATTTGCAGGAACCCAGAACGTGTGTGGTTCCACCCAACCTGCTCCTGAAAGACAATATAATGCTGGTCTGACAAAAATAACAGAGCATACAAACGCTGCTACTGGGTTTCCAGGAAGACCAAAAACAGGTGTCCCCTTAAAAATTCCCATGGCTATTGGTCTGCCCGGTTTTATGGCAACCCGCCAACTAGAAATTGACCCGTAGTTATTCATAATTTTTGAAATATAATCTTCTTGGCCTGCAGACGCACCCCCAGAAGTTATAATCACATCAACTTTCTTGGATGCAGAGTCCATTTTTTTTAAAAGTGTTTCCTCATTATCATCAGCATGCCCCAAATCAATTACTTCGAACCCCCATTTTTTTACTATTGTGGATAACATCGGTTTGTTTGCATCAAATATTTGATGAGGTAGCGGGTTAGATTGAGAGTTATAAATTATTTCATTTCCAGTTGAAAGTATTCCCACTTTGAGTTTTTTGTAGACAGAAATTGAAAAAATTCCAACAGAATTAAGCAGACCAATTTCTGTTGAACGGATAGGTATTCCTAAATCAATAAGTTTATTACCTTTTTGTATATCTTCACCTTTGAGTCTCGTATTGGACCCAAGCTTTATTGGTCCGTTAAACGCAACTGTGTTGTCATCAGAATTTGTGTCTTCTGCAAGAATTACTGTGTCTACTCCTGATGGCAATATTGCCCCGGTCAGTATTTTTATAGCTGAACCTAATTTAACCTTACCTTCATATGGAAGTCCCGCCGCAGCAATACCTTTCGTAAGTGGTAAATTTTGTGGACCTGATTTAATACATGAGTGCGCAAACCCAAAGCCATCTACGGCGGAGTTGGACATAGGGGGGCTAGATCTTGTTGCAGTAGGAGATATTGCTAAAATTCTTCCTTCTGCAACATTTGTTGGAATTTTTTCTATTTCTGTAATTCGGTGGAGTGATTTTTTAAGTCTGTTTAGCGCTTCATCCACTGGTATCCACGTAACCCCACGGGGGAGAGCAAAACAGTCATTAGTAAGTTTTGGTGGTTTAAGTGACAAATGCCCTACAACCTCACTTCTTCAGATATAAAATCAGCAATTTTTTCGGTATCATTCAAATCAAAAATAGGAATCTCAAGACCCGGTATTGGAGAATCTGAGGCTATTCCTTTAATAGATGAGTTAGTTAAAGCGAGCAAAGGTTTACTTATGGTGAGACGAAAAGTTTCAATTTTTGGATGAGGTTCATTTTTATACCCCTCAATTAGAGTTAACTGGACAGGTTCAAGCGACCGAATTATGCTTTTTAGGTCTACCTCTGGAGCGTCACGTAATTCGGTCATTATTGCCCAACGGTGTTTTGTTGATAAAACCACCTGGTGAGCACCAGCTTCTCTATGCCTATGGCTGTCACGACCGGGCTGATCAATGTCTGTATCATGATGGGCATGTTTAATTGTTGAAACTGTAACCCCCCTATTAACAAACTCTTTAACAAGACGTTCGATCAAACCAGTTTTTCCTGTATTTTTACCACCCGTCACCCCATAGATTTTCATTTGTAGTTTTCCAGTACCGCTTTTGCAGTATTTAAGTCTGCAGGTGTGTTGATATTAAAGAACGGATCTAAGTTTTTATTACCCTCAAATAACGTTTCTCCAGCGTTATGCTTTTCAGTCCATATTACTATTTTTCGTAATCCGTTTTCTATATGGGTTTGAAGGTTTTCTCTTAAGTTGCATGGCCAGATGCCAAAGGTTGGGTGTCTTTGGATCCTACTGTTTTTATCTTGTGTCGTTGCAATAGTTAGGCCGTTATAGTTTTTTGCTGTCATCAAAAATAATGAAACTAAATTTTTAGGGAAAAAAGGTGTATCTGCTGCTACGGTGACTATGTGAGTATAACCTTTTTGATCGGCATAATCTAACCCTGCCAAAACACCTGCTAAAGGACCCAAAAAACCTGACAATGAATCTGGTACTATTGGTATGTTAAATCTACTATATTTCTTCAAGTTATTATTGGCGTTTATCACAAGGTTATTTACTTGTGGTTTTAGTCTTTCAATACTGTATTCGATAAGAGCTTTATTATTTAATCTTATTAATCCTTTTTCCTCTCCACCCATCCGCGTCCCTTTTCCACCGGCCAAAATGACACCTAAGATTTTACTTTCATCAATCATTACCAGCCTTTCTGTTATCCTTAGGTTTTTCATCTGAGATAACTTTTGGATCAGCGTCCCTTACTAATCTTTTTTCTCCTGATAAGCATATAAATCTACGGCCACGGAGCCTCCCTATCAAAGTCATCCCAAGATTATTCGCGATCTCTACACCCCATGCTGTAAAACCAGAGCGTGATATTAAGGTAGGAATTCCCATAAGCGCTGACTTAATAATCATCTCAGAGGTTAAGCGCCCTGTGGTATATAATATTTTGTCTGATGCTTTAATTCCATTAATAAACATCCATCCAGAGATCTTATCTACTGCATTATGCCGTCCAACATCCTCCATATAAATCAAGGGAGTAGATTTTTCACATAGAACAGTTCCATGAATAGCTCCCGCACTTAAGTAAAGTGAAGGTGTCGTGTTAATTTTTTTTGCAAGTGCATATATCCAACTTGTTTTTACTTTATTTTTAGATAATTCTACATCATCAAGACCTTCCAGCATATCTCCAAAAACGGTTCCGACTGCACAGCCTGATGTTCTTGTTTTTTGTTGTAGTTTTTTTTCATAACTAGTTTTTCGAAGAGTCCTAATAACGATTGTTTGAAGATCTTCGTCGTAGTCAATTTTTTCAATTCTATCATCAAATAATAGCATTTTCTGATTTAATAAAAAACCAATAGCTAGATAGTCCGGATAATCTCCAATTGTCATCGCTGTTATGATTTCTTGCGAATTCAAGAAGATTGTTAAGGGTCTTTCTTCTACTACAGGTAACTCCTGAAGAACTCCATTTTGATCAACCCCTGTTACCCTCTTTGTAAGCATTGGGTCGCTGGGATTTGGTAAAATTGGGACTTTTATTGTCATCCTAAACCTTTATAAAAACTTGATTAACTTCTTTTATAACAGGCACATAATATAAAGCCCTAGAACCCGTGATATTAACTTATATTCCATTTTCTAATACAAATTTTTATTAACCCTAGGTCCCCCAAATTCTCTTTCTTCCACAATCAATATGGACAAAGTTATCCCGAGTATATCTTCCAACACCACCTGCGGAACAGTGCGCGGCAGCTCTTGCTATTTCTTTTACTGATCTACTTGTTAAACTTATATCTGCTGCCTGCCCGGTAACATGTAATGAGCTACGTGCAACTAGTTTTGACCTTCTACGTAACTTGTCATTAGTTTTCTTTGTTCTATACCCGGAGTTGAGTACGTATGCTTCTGAAGTATCAATTAAATTATGTGTCGCTGAAATAATATCTAGAGTACGAGTGTCGATTTTCTTAACTTTATTCTCTCTAGTATCTCTCATAAAATGACTAATCTCATCTATAGCTTCGGATATATATAAGCCGTCAATAGCGTAATATATATTTACCTTTTCTCCAGTCACTCGCGAATACATTTTAATTCTTCTACCATCTCCGGCACCGCGCAAGAAACCAAACGCTTTTGAATATACCGGAGTTGCAGAAATCACCGAGGCGCCAAGAACTCCAAGAATTGATCGCCTTCTGAAATGAATGATTTTGTTTTCTGGCATTTAAATTAATATCTCTTGTTTAAAGTGTATAAATTTGTTGACCTATTATTACACTAAGATTTCGTATATTCCAATAATATTGATTATAAAATCAATATAGTATTATTTATACACTATTAAATAATTACTAAATTAATGTTAAATAATTTTTAAAATATTCTTATAGACAACTAATAAAAAAAACTGGCAAAATCAAAATATATTTAATTTTTTACTTTAATGGATTAATTACACTGACTTATTGCATGAAAGATATTTTTATAAGACCATGGTTTAAGTTAATTTGGACGTGTGCTCTATTATTGCTTTCTGTTGGTCACGGAGGAGCTAATGAAGGTTTAGCTCAGGTTTCATTACGATTATCAATCTATCAAAATAGTCAAAAAAATACATTCTTAAATAAACTCTACTCGAGTAGAAATTATAACCCAATCTTTGTTACACAAAAGAATCAAGGTAGGGTATCTGCCCTTTTAAGAGCTTTGGAAGGTTCTAATTACCACGGCATACCCAGTGAATTATACGGCCTACAAAAACTTTATGGTGATATAGAGAAGCTTAAGTCAGAATCAGAATTAGGAATTTTAGAGATTGAGTTTGCCAAAAAGTTTATTCTTTATGTTAAACATATGAAGACGGGAGTGCTGGACCCTAAAGTAATTAATATGAGATTAATCGAACGAGCGTCTCTAGAAAGTGATAATCAAGTACCTACTCAATTAGATTTAAAATTAAAAAAAGTGAATTTAATGGAAATTTTTATGAAATTTCTCATAACTAATCCATTTCAGCACTTAGCAAGCCTTCAACCTAAAACAGACGATTATAAGGCGTTAATTAGAGAAAAAATTCGTCTTGAAAAAATTTTATTAGTGGGTGGCTGGGGTGAATTAGTAAATGCAGAAATTCTTAAGCCTGGAGAAAGTGGAGAAGAAGTAACTAAACTTAGAAATAGATTAATAAGAATGGGGTATTTAAAAAAAACTTATAGTCCAATCTACGACAGCAAGTTGAAGTTGGCTATAAAAAAATTTCAAGATGCTCATGGACTTCAATCAGATGGTATAGCAGGAAAGATTACAATTGCAGAAATCAACATTCCTCCCTCTGAACGTCTAAAATTAATTATAGCCTCTTTGGAAAGAAGAAGGTGGTTAAGTAAACCTTACGAAGGTAAATACCTAGTTGTTAATATTCCAGAGTTTAAATTGAAAATAGTTAACAAGGGGAAAACTATTTATCAAAGTAGGGTGGTCGTTGGTAAAAGCAGCCCCAGCACTTTTACACCTGAATTCTCTAATAAGTTAGAGTTTTTAGTAATCAATCCAAGTTGGTATGTACCAAAGTCAATAGTTATTGAAGAATATTTACCGGATATAAGAGAAGATATTAACGCTTCTAGTGAATTATTTTTCACTGATAATAATGGAAAATTCATTTCACGAGAATTGATAAATTTTGATAAGTTTTCTGATGAAGACTTTCCTTATGGAATGAAACAGCCACCTTCTATCAATAATCCTCTTGGTCAAGTTAAGTTTATGTTACCAAATATACATAATATTTATTTACATGACTCTCCGTCTAAGGAGTTGTTTCTTGAAGAAGAGAGAGCGTTTAGCCATGGTTGCGTAAGGGTACATGAACCCTTTAAACTAGCTTACGAGATACTTAAGGATAACATAGAGGACCCTGATTTTGTGTTGAAGTATCTTTTGAAAAATACAAAAGAATTTAAGTTGACATTAAAAGATGATATTCCTGTTCATATAGTTTACTTAACTGCTTGGAGTGAGGGTCGTGGTAATGTTAGCTATAGGAAAGATATCTATGGACGAGATTTTGAAATCTATCAGTCCTTAGAAAATATAAAACAGACGCTAATGATTGAAAAACTTATTGAGAAAAGTTACTTTTAAGTAAATACGCTGCGGGATAAAGAGGAATACATGAGCTATTCGATAGCAGAAATTGCGAATGCACTAAGTGCAAAATATGTAGGCGATGGTACCCTAAGGGTTACTAATGCTTCAGAACCTATAGATTCAGATGTGAACTCCTTAGCACTGGCAATGAGTGAAAAATACTGTTTGGACCTGTCTAGTGGGGAAGCAAGAGCAGCTGTTTTATTAACTGGTATGTCTTGGAAAGAATTTGGTTTGTCTGCTGCTATTTTAATAGATAGGCCCAGACATGCAATTTCAAAGCTAACAGAGTTTTTTTATAAAACTCCTGGATCTAACTCAGGCATTCACCCAACTTCAGTCATTGATAAAAGTACCTATGTTCCGAAAGATACAAGTATAGGGGCATTTGTTTGTATTGGTTCTGATGTTGAGATTGGATTTGGAGCGAATATTGGATCGCATGTTTCTATCGGAAATCATACAAAGATTGGAAAAAATTCAATAATTGGTAATGGTGTTCAAATAGAAGAAGGTATTATAATCGGAGATAACTTTCGCGTTCAATCTGGTTCTGTTATTGGTTCAGATGGGTTTTCCTTTGTAACCAAAGATGAGGCTGATGTTGAGGGAGTTCGAAAGAACCTTGGCAAGCGTGATAAATTAAATGAACAAACCTGGCTTCGAATCTACTCATTAGGCTCGGTTAAAATTGGAGATGACGTTGAGCTTGGATCAAATGTTTCTATTGATAGGGGTACAATAAGAAATACAGTAATAGGTAACAGAACCAAAATAGATAACCTCGTTCATGTGGGCCATAATGTGCGAATAGGTAATGATTGTTTAATTTGTGGACAGGTTGGTATTGCTGGATCTTCCGAGATAGGAAATAGGGTAATTTTAGGAGGTCAATGTGGAGTTAATGATAATATTTTTGTGGGAGATGATGTGATCGCTGGGGGTGCAACAAAAATATTTACAAATGCACCTAAAGGGCGCGTTTTATTAGGTTACCCAGGAGTAAAGATGGAAACCCATATAGAAATGCAGAAAGCTCTCAGGAGGCTTCCACGATTTATGAAAAATAATTCTAAGTAGAGTACTAATACAAATAAACTTTAGAATTTTTTATAAATTTGATAGATTTATTTTTTTTGAATGCGTCCCCCGTTCTCTGTATGGGGTCGTTGCATAATGTGAGCGATAGCATTTTGAAAAATGCGATGGTGAAGAAAACCCACACGATAAAGCAACATTTATCACACTCATATCTGTTTGCATTAATAAGTTTCGGGCTTTTTGAAGACGAAGCCCCATATAGTATCTTTTTGGACTTTTATTAAGGTATCTACGGAAAAGACGTTCAAGTTGTCTTGTAGACATTCCAACGTTAGTGGCTAAATCTGAAGGGCTTATTGGATCTTCAATATTTATTTCCATAGTTTGTATAACCCTACTAAGTTTAGGGTGTCTTACACCTATTCTAGTCGGTATAGATAGCCTCTGTTGATCTTCATTTGTTCTAATGGAGGAGTAAATTAATTGGTCAGCAACGTAATTCGCTTTTTCTTCACCAAGATCATTAGCAATGAGCTGTAACATAAGATCAATAGACGATGTTCCCCCTGCAGTAGTCATTCGATTGCCATCAACAACAAATACAGTCTTTGTTAACTCTATTTCTTCAAATTCTTCAGAAAAACTGTCTTGGTTCTCCCAATGTATCGTTGCTTTTTTTCCATTCAAGAGACCGGCTTTTGCTAACGAGTAAGAGGCAGTGCAAAGCGCAACCATTTTTACACCTTTGCGGGCTTCCCTACGAAGCCAGTTAAGTAGGCGTTTTGTTGTGGCTACCTGAATGTCTACTCCACCACATAGAATAATAGTATCATCTCTTCCTAGTTCTAAAAAGCTATTGTCAACGTTGTAGCTGATATTTGCAGAACAACTGACGGCATTCCCTGTTTCACTCGTAATGGACCAGGTATACGAGTGAGGTGCTACTCTATTAGCTATACGTAGAGCATCCACGGCTCCAGCAAACGATAACAGTGAAAAATTATCTATTAGCGCAAAAACAAAATTCCTAGATTTAAAGGATTCTGTACTTTTTAGGATTTTGGACGATGAGATCAATTGTACCAAGCTCGCTCCCTAAAACAACTTTTTCTATTTGCTTACAGTAAAACCATGTTACTTATCTCTATCTAAGAATTCGGCATTGGCAAGTACAAAGAATAAGGTTTATATAGTAAGTCAGTTTAATTTATATATTGGGTTTAGAGGTGATGAAATGAGTATAGATTGGAATAAAGCTAGTTGGCGGTCACTCCCAAGAATTCAAATGCCAGATTATCCAAGTAAAAGTGAATTAGCTGAAGTTGAGCGAACTCTATCAAAATACCCTCCACTAGTATTTGCTGGTGAGACTCGAACTCTCAAGAAACAATTGGAAGCTGTCTCCAAAGGGGAGGCTTTTTTGTTACAAGGTGGTGATTGTGCTGAAAGTTTTAACGAGTTTTCAGCGGATAGCATAAGAGATACTTTTAAGGTTATGCTCCAAATGGCAATGGTATTAACTTATGGTGCGAAAGTTCCTGTGGTTAAGATTGGTAGGATTGCTGGACAGTTTGCTAAACCACGATCTGCACCTACAGAAAAGATAAACGAAGTTGAGCTCCCCATATATAGAGGTGATATAATTAATGGTCTTGAGTTTAATAAAGAGTCAAGAGTCCCAGACCCAAAAAGAATGCTTCAAGCATACACTCAATCAGCAGCGTCATTAAATTTACTACGTGCATTTTCTAAAGGAGGATTTGCTGATATCAATCATGTCCACTCGTGGACATTGGGCTTTACTGATGAAGAAAGGGCATCTCGATATAGAGATATGGCATCTCGCATTCAAGACAGTATTGATTTTATGTCCGCTGCAGGAGTAAGTGGCAGTAATAGTTCTGAACTTAATTCGGTTGATTTTTATACCAGTCATGAAGCCTTATTATTAGAATATGAAGAGGCATTAGCACGGATTGACTCAACAACAGGACTTCCATTGGCAGGGTCAGGTCATATGATTTGGATTGGGGATAGAACTAGACAACCATCAGGGGCACATGTGGAGTTTGCAAAGGGAGTGCAAAACCCAATTGGATTAAAATGTGGACCATCTACGACAGTTGAAGATCTTAAGTTACTATTAAGTATACTGAACCCTCAAAATGAAGGAGGAAGAGTAACTTTAATTGCTCGCTTTGGCGCGGGAAAAGTTCAGGACTATTTACCCAAACTTATTAAATGTGTAAAAGAAGAAGGAGCAAAAGTGGTTTGGTGTTGTGATCCGATGCATGGAAATACAATAAAGTCGATCTCTGGGTATAAAACTAGAACTTTTGATAGCGTGTTAAAAGAGGTTAAGGAGTTTTTTGAAATACATCGTTTAGAAAATACTGTCCCTGGAGGAGTTCACTTTGAAATGACTGGGCAAGATGTGACTGAATGTACTGGGGGTGTTCGAGACATTACAGATGAAGATTTATCTGACCGTTATCATACTGCTTGTGATCCTAGACTCAATGCTTCTCAGGCTCTAGAGTTGGCATTCCTTGTTTCAGAAGAGTTAGCTCTTTTAAAATCCAACCAGTCAAATGCTGAAAGGGTGTAGACCTTAATTTTTTAGAACTCTTTTTTGGTAATATAGGTAAGTTTAATAGTTTATTTTCAAATGTTGGTATAATAAATGCAAAGTCGTAGAGGTATATTATTTATTTTGAGCTCTCCATCAGGAGCTGGAAAATCTACACTTGCGCGACGTTTAATGAATTGGGACAATACTTTATCTTTTTCTGTTTCCGCTACGACGCGCAATCCTAGAGCTGGCGAAATAGAGGGAAGGGAATATTTTTTTCGCTCTCACAATGAGTTTGTACAAATGGTAGATAATAATGAAATGCTTGAATACGCCGAGGTGTTTGGTAATTTTTATGGTTCGCCACGGGAAGTAGTCGAAAATACAATCCTTGAGGGTAAAGATGTTATTTTTGATATTGATTGGCAAGGAGGTCAACAAATTCGAAACTCAGGATTAGCAAGTGACGTTGTCTCAATTTTTATTTTACCACCTTCGCTGAAAGAACTTCAAGAACGGTTGAGGGGAAGGGGACAAGATACAGATGAGGTAATTCAAAATAGAATGGAAAAATGTCGAGAAGAAATAAACCATTGGGCCGAGTATGATTATTGCTTAGTCAATAGAAAGCTAGATGACACTGAAGAGGATTTAAAAAATATTTTAAAAGCGGAGCGCCTTAAAAAATGTCGACAATTAACTTTAGAAGGTTTGGTTTCTAATCTTTATAACGAAGTTGATCTTAAGTCATAATGACACTTTTCTCATTGAATTCTATTAAACCTAATGTTCCAGATAGTGATAGTTTCTGGCTTGCCCCAGATTCAAATGTGATTGGAAATGTAGAAATACAAGATCTGGTGTCAATTTGGTTTGGCTCTACTGTTAGAGGAGATAATGATCATATCTCTATTGGTCTAGGGAGCAATATTCAGGAAAACTGTGTTCTACATACTGACAAAGGTTTTCCGTTGACGGTGGGAATGGAGTGTACGATTGGACATAAGGCTATCCTTCACGGGTGTTCTGTGGGAGATGGATCATTAATTGGGATGGGTGCAATAATTTTAAATGGAGCTATCATCGGTAAAAACTGTTTAATTGGAGCTGGAACGTTAGTCCCTGAAAATAAAGTAATACCTGATGGAAGTCTATATGTTGGGTCACCATGTCGTTTTATTAGGAAACTTTCTGAACCTGAAAAAAATGATCTAATTTTAACGGCAATCAATTATCAAGAAAATATGAAGCGGTATAAACATAATCTAAAGAAACTCATGTAATGACATTTTTTATTTAATTTTTTTAGTAATAGGAAGATAAGAATAAGTGAGTAAACTTATTTTAAAAATACTCAATTAGTAACGAATGATTGAAATAGGGCTTCGTTAGAGTTATGTAAGTATTCCTGTTAGTTTAAGGTGTATAGTTTATCAAAATGGCGGCTTTATTGGAAACATTTGAACCAGAATTTGAGATTAAGATTGCTTCAACAGAACAAGATATTCTGTCATCTCAGAGGTTGCGGTATAAGGTTTTTGTAGAAGAACTTGGTGGAAATGGAGAATTAGTCGACCACAAAAATAAGTTAGAAAGGGATAAGTTTGATCCCTATTTTGATCATTTAATTTTAACTGATAAAGCCAACCCTTCTATTGGAGTAGTAGGGGTGTATCGAGTTTTAAGAGATCAGAAAATGCAAGATATTGGTCGTTTTTATAGTGAAGGAGAGTACGATCTAACTATGTTGCATAAATCTGGTTTGCGTCTTCTCGAATTGGGAAGGTCATGTATTCATCCAAGGTACAGAGGTGGAACAGCGATGTATCATTTGTGGCAAGGGCTTTCAAAATACATTACTGAATACAAAATTGATATTTTATTTGGAGTGGCAAGCTTTCATGGAACTAATCTTTTAGAAGCTGCGCAGCCGTTGTCATATTTATATCATAATTATACAGTTCGAGACGAACTGTGCCCAAGGTCGCTAGTCCATGAGAACATGAACATCTTAAATAGTGACCAAATTGATCGAAAAATAGCGGTAAAAAACATACCACCATTAATTAAATCTTATTTGCGTTTAGGAGGACTGATAGGGGACGGTGCATTTATAGATAAAGACTTTAATACTATAGATGTTTGTTTAGTAATGGAATTGTCTACTATGTCTAATAAACATAAAGAAATTTATACTAAAGTTCGGTAGAGATGACTACTGTTGATCATAATACTCCAGAGTTGGTAGCCCCTGATCTTAATTTTATTGCATATGTTAGAGGGATAATTCGACTAATTCTTTTGGTAGCTTTATTGCTGGGAGGATCAGCAATTTATATAATAGTTCGGATGTTTGAGTGGCCACTATTAGGAAAAAAACGTCCTGTATCAGGTTATATAACTAAACTTGTTTGTCAGGTTTCACTACTTATTATCGGTCTTAAACTTTTCGTATCTGGTCGGCCAATGAATAAAAAAGGAGCAATTGTATCTAATCACATATCTTGGTTAGATATTTTTGTTCTAAACTCTCAGGCACGAATGTATTTTGTAGCTAAATCTGAAGTTTCAGCTTGGCCAATTATAGGGTGGTTAGCGAACTTAACTGGCACAATCTTCATAAGACGAAATAAACTTTATGCAAAAAGTCAAATTAAGTTGTTTGAGGATTGTTTAATTGAAGGGCAAAGAGTTCTATTTTTTCCAGAAGGTACTAGCAGTGATGGCGTGAGGGTTTTACCATTTAAGAGTACATTGTTCGAGTCGTTCTTTGGCGAAAGTTTAAAGGATTTGGTATTTGTTCAACCTGCTTCAATAAGTTATTTTACTCCCCATTCAAAGGATACCCGCTTTTATGCGTGGTTTGGTGATATGTCTTTTGCTAAACATTTCTTTTGGGTTTTGTCCTCAAAAAGTAGAGGCCATGTTAAATTAAGATTTCACCCTGCACTTAAAGTAAACAAGTTTAATAATAGGAAACAATTGACTGAAGCGTGTTTTTCTGAGGTAAAGGAAGGTTTTATGCTTGGGTCAAAGGAAGTAAAAGGTCGTTAAACTTAAACTCAAAATCATCAGCATCCCAGATTTCATTTCCAATTGCTATAAAGTCTGAGTATTTTAAGAGAGCTTTTATTGTTCTTTGATCGAGGTTTCCTTCTGCAACAATAGGAATCTCAATGACTTCTGACCACCATTCAAAAGTTTCAATTGAAGCTTTTTCTTCGTTACCAAACTTGGTTTCAGCAAGTGGACCGATTGATACGTAATCTGCACCATTTTCGGCTGCTATGAGGGCTTTATGTTTAGAGTTACCGCAAAATGCTCCAATTATGTAATTTGTACCGAGGTCTTGTCGAACTTTTGAAATTGACTGACCACCATTAGTCAGGTGCACACCATGTAATCCTAATTGAGTTACTATTTTATAATGATTTTCAATTAAAAGTGGGATATTCCACCTATCTAAAAGTTTTTTTACCAGGAGCGTAGTGTTTATAATTTCCGTGTCTTTTGTAGATGAAAGGCGTAAGCGAACACAGGAAATTTTATTTTTTTCGATAACTTTTTGTAATTTATGTAGAAATTTTTCTGAATCAGTTATCGGTGGTGTTATTAGATAAATTTCTGGTAAAGTTGAATTGAGCATAGAGGTTCTCCAAATAGTGGGGAATAGTAAAAGTGAAAAAACTAATACTACTGTATACTTTTTTATAGTAGTATCCAAAAGATTTTGTTTGAAGAGGTAGGATTTTGAAAGCTAGCCGATCATTAATGGAACGTACAAACTATCGTCAACCCATAATAATTTTAATAGATCCGCAACTTGGTGAAAATATAGGGTCTGCGGCTCGAGGGATGTGGAACTTTGGTTTGAAATATCTGAGGCTTGTTAATCCTAGAGATGGTTGGCCAAACAGTAAAGCGACAGCTTTAGCTTCAGGGGGAGGGGTAGTCCTTGATAACGTAAAGGTTTATTCTAAGCTTGAAGATGCAGTCGAGGATTTGGATTATATATTTGCCACAACAGCTCGTCATCGTGATTTGGATAAAGAGGTTATTTCACTGGAGCATGCTGTTAAGAGAGCTCATATTAAAAGTAATAATGATTTGAAAGTAGGTGTATTATTTGGGCCTGAGAGAGCTGGTCTTGAAAACAAACATATTGCTATTGCAAATAGCTTGATTTCAATACCTGTTAACCCAGAGTATGGATCTCTTAACTTAGGTCAATCAGTTCTCCTTACATCATATGAGTGGACAAAAATAAATTTAAATAATCGAGAAGTTGAAGTTGTTGGTAATGAGATGGCAAGTCATAGCGAAATTCAAAAATTATATGAATATTACTTAGAGAATCTTGATGAATCAGGTTTCTTTTTTCCAAAAACTAAAGCAGAGCCAATGAAAATAAATTTACGAAACATGTTTAGTCGAATGCCGTTGACAAAACCAGATGTAAAAATTTTTTATGGGATACTGAGACAGTTTGTTAAATGGAAAAATAAGATGTGATTAGGTAAGGGAGTAGAAGATATATAAATTTCACTTAGTTGAGTAGAGGATATGATGAAAAAAGGTTTTGTGTTTGAAGAGGTCGGCCCTGATGAAAAAGCTGGTTCTGATAACCTTCGGGTAATTAAACCTGGGATTTTAAATAGATCAAAAAATAATAAACTGAATAAAATGATCTTTTTTTATCTGATTTTGTTACTTACCTTAGTGTTTTTAATGATACTTTTGGGAGGTTTGACCCGATTAACTGATTCAGGCTTGTCTATAACTGAGTGGAAGCCGTTAACTGGAATTTTTCCACCGTTAAATGACACTTCCTGGGTAAATGAATTCTTAAAATATAGTGAAACCTCAGAGTTTAAATTACAAAATATTAATATGAGCTTAGAAGAGTTTAAAGTTATCTATTATTGGGAGTGGGCCCACAGACAATTAGGTAGATTAATTGGGGTAGTTTGGTTTTTAGGGTTTTCTTTGTTTTTGGTCTGGCACAAGGTTTCTAGTTCTTGGAGAACACGATTTCTCATATTGGGTGTTCTGATAGGTCTGCAGGGATTTTTAGGCTGGTGGATGGTCTCTTCGGGACTGAAGAACATGATGGTTGATGTAGCATCATATAGATTAGCCGTACATCTAACCACTGCTTTTAGTATATTCGGACTAATCTTTTGGTATACTTTAAAATCCTCTCGAACAGATGCAGATCTTATACAATCTCAACGGTACTCTAATAAAAAGTTAAAAAGTTTAATATCTGGACTATTATACCTTTTATATATTCAAATTTTTCTTGGTGGATTAGTAGCTGGTATTGATGCAGGTACAACTTACACTGATTGGCCATTGATGGGGGGAGAAATCTTCCCTTCACTTGCTTTTGAGTTTAGCCCCATATGGGTTAATTTTTTAGAGTCAGAGGCATTGGTTCAGTTCAACCATCGCATGGTAGGATATGTTATAGCAATTTTAACGTTTTATATTTGGTTAAAATCTCGTAATTCGGGAAACAAAAAGTTAAGGTCTCTTTATACAATCACACTTATAGCATTATTTTTACAAATTGTTTTAGGTGTAATTACGGTTAGGTATGCGTCACCTTGGCCGTTAGCTATACTTCATCAGTTCAGTGCGATTGTTCTAGTCTCAATTATACTTAAGTCTAGATTTGAAACAATGTTTCCTAGTATCCAATTTGTTAGAGGATAATGGTCTGACCCATAGTTTAAGGCAACTGAAATATTAAAGACTTCCTCGCCAGCTACTATCAACGTTAGGTAAGTACAAAAACGTAACTACCTTCTAAATTTAATTTTTAATTATAACTTAATGATATAATAAAAATTACTAATAAGCCCACAAAATATTCTCTTTAATTTTCTAAAAATGCAAACAATCATACGGTCTTTAATTGGTCCGTTGGAGCTATTTCATCCTTATCACAGGCCCCATCGAGTTCAGAGTGTCTAGATCCAAGTGACACATTATTTTATGCTGATCTGAGATTATTTTGTAATCTGGTAACTGTGTTTCGCACAGATCCTTCCCAGCCTTTTCTTTCCATCTACATCGAGTTTGAAATGGGCATCCTGTTGGCGGGTTTATAGCTGAGGGTACGTCACCTTCTAATACAATATGTTCCTTTATCACTTGTGTATCAGCAATTGGAACCGCACTTAACAATGCCTCTGTGTATGGTTGATAAGGGGGCGAAAATACTTCGTCTGTTGTGCCAATTTCTACAATATAGCCAAGATACATGACCATTACCCTATCAGATAAATAACGCACGATACTTAAATCATGTGAAATAAATAACAAGGTAGTTTTATTTTCTCTTTGTATTTCCATTAAGAGGTCAGTTACGGCAGCTTGAACAGATACATCCAATGCAGAAACTGGTTCATCGGCTACCACAACATTTGCATCACCGGAAAACGCACGTGCTATTCCAACACGCTGTTTTTGACCACCTGATAGTTGCCTCGGCATTCGTGTGGCAAACTCTCTGGGTAGTTTTACTAGATCTAGTAACTTAAGCATTCTTTGATGGCGTTCAATATCACTTTTCCCAAAACGAAAAACTTCTAATGCTCGTATGATTTGTCGTCCAACTGACATAGATGGGTTCAAGGTATCGAAGGGGTTTTGAAAAACCATTTGAATATTAGAAATAGTAGAAGTGTCTCTCTTTTCAATTGGTATATTTTCTACGTTGTCTCCGTCTAGGCTAACTTTACCACTAGTTGCGGTCTCAAGCCCCATTAATACCTTGGCTAAGGTTGATTTTCCACACCCAGACTCTCCAACAATAGCCAGTGTTTCACTCTCTCTTGCTTCAAAAGAAAGTGTCTCATTTGCTTTTACAACTTTCCTGTTGTTCCCTGAAAAGAGTGCATTTGCGTTAACTTCGTAATATTTTTTTAATTGGTCAACTTTTAAAACAACTCTTCCTAAAGTTGCTTTTTGAGATCGAGTACTTTGTTCAGGTGGAGCGTTCCAATCTATCTTATCAATCCGTAAACACCTAGAACTGTGTGGCTCTTTTGATTCAAGATTCTTCATGTTTATTTTATCGGTATTGCACGATCCTTCAACGAAGTAATTACATCTTGGACCAAAATTGCAGCCGAATGGCCTCTCATGAGGAAGTGGAAAGTTTCCAGGAATAGCGACTAACGGTCGTGAGGTTTTATCTGCTCCCGGCAATGGTATAGATCTAAATAAAGCCTGTGTATAAGGATGTCGCATTTTATCGAAGACTTCGTTGATTTCACCAGTTTCGACGGCCTCACCTGAGTACATCACACATATCTTATCGCAAGTTTCCAAAACTAGGCCAAGATTGTGAGAAATAAATAACATGGAAGTTCCATATTTTTTGCCTAACTCTTTAACTAGTTCTATTACGGCTGCTTCTACGGTTACATCTAAAGCTGTTGTTGGCTCGTCCAGTATAAGAAGTGATGGTTTAGACATAAGTGCCATTGCGATCACAATTCTTTGCTGCTGGCCTCCTGAAAGTTGGTGTGGATAACTATTCAGAATTCTCTCAGGATCTGGTAACTTCACATCAGTTACAACTTCGAGAGCCCTCTGGTATGCCTCCGTATTTGATAATCCCTCATGGATGATAGGTACTTCCATTAATTGTTGCGCAACCTTCATAGATGGGTTTAATGAGGCCATAGGTTCCTGGTAGATCATTGCTATCTCAGAGCCTCTAATTTTTTGTAACTCCGCAGAACTCATTTCATTTAAATTTTGACCTTTGAAGTTAATAGTGCCGTTAACAATGCGTCCGTTAACACCCAAATCCTGCATTATTCCCAGTGCAACTGTGGACTTCCCACATCCACTTTCCCCTACTAGCCCGAGTGCTTGTCCGGGTTGCATTGTACAGGAAAAGTCCATAACTGCTGGAATTTCCTGTAAGCGTGTAAAGAAGCTTATTGAAAGATTATTTATTTCTAGAATTGGAATACTAGATTTCGACTGATTTTTTGATATATCTTTCATTTTAATCCTTTAGAGATTCCTCTCTTAGTCCGTCTGCTAGTAAGTTAAGCCCCAAAACTAAGCTCATTAGAGAGAATGCTGGTACTAGGGCAGGGTGAGGGTAAATGCTTAATAAACGACGGCCTGAGTTGATGGTTGTGCCCCAGTCAGAGCTCTCTGGTGAGAGACCAAGACCAAAGAAGCCTAATGTTCCTAATAGTATCGTGGTATATCCAATACGTAGACAGAAATCGACGATTAATGGTCCTCTAGCATTTGGTAAGATCTCCCAAAGCATAATATACCAAGGCCCTTCTCCTCGAGTTTGTCCTGCGGCTACATAATCACGAGTTTTTATATCTAGTACAATTCCCCGTACTATTCTAAAAACTGTGGGGGAGTTAACAAAAACCACTGAGACGAAGACGATTAAGATATTTGGATCTATTGATATTATACCCAAAGGATCTGCATCCCAAGCGAGACCGAGGTACAACCATCCACCAAATAATACCGTAAACCCAATAAGAAAATTTCGTTTGTTTGGTTGGGTGAAGTATCTGGAGTTAAACAAAATAATTGTGAAGATAATGGGAAAAATAAATAAGATGGATGCCATTATTGTTGGGATAGTCCATGTATAGGTTCCGATTTCTATGCCCGCCAACCTAATTTCGGGAGTTACTAAAAGAAAAAATAGTAAAATTACTGGAAAAGCTAACACTAAATTAGAAATAAAGCTTAAAGTCGTATCAAAGCGACCACCATAATAACCTGCTGGTAGGCCAAGAGTTATCCCAACCATAAAGGCAAATGCTGTTGCTGCTGGAGCGATTATTAAAACAATCCTTGAACCAAGAACTACTCGAGAAAAAACATCTCTAGCCATTCTATCACCGCCAAGGAGGTAATGTTGAAATACGCCTTCCTTACCCGCCGAACTCATAGGGTACCCTGGTAGTTTATTTTTCATACCGGAAACCTGAGTTAATGGGTCGTGGGTCATAATTAAGTCAGCAAATATGGCTGTAAACACCCAAAACATAACAATTCCAAATCCAACCATTCCTAGTGGACTGTCGAATAGTTTTCCATATAAACCGGTACGTCTCTTTAAGTATATTGATATAGAGAAGGTGAGTGCCAATGATATCCAGACAGGTATAAAACGAATTAAAACTTCAACAATGATTTGGCCCCAAGATAAAGATTCCATGTTACACCTAATTTATCCGAATTCTTGGATTGAGAACTACATAACCGATATCGGAAATCAGTTGTGTCACTAGTACGACTATCACGGCAATGACAGAACACCCTAGAAGTAAATCTATATCGTTATTTGAAGCAGCTTGAACCAACACCCACCCGAAGCCTTTATAATTAAATATCGTTTCAACTATAACAACTCCATTAAGTAGCCACGGGAATTGAAGCATAATAACTGTAAATGGAGCGATTAACGCATTTCGTAATGCATGCTTAATAACTATTGAAGTGAAACTTACACCTTTAAGGCGAGCAGTTCGAATGTATTGTGATGTCATAACTTCTGCCATCGACGCTCTTGTCATTCGTGCAATGTAACCCATTCCGTAAAGAGCAATTGTCATAACCGGTAAAGTGAAATTAACCCAAGTAATATCATCCATTGCGGAGGTTGCTGATCCCTTAAACCATTTCAACCCAAATGCAGAAGACGAAAAAATTGCAATAAATACGATACCTGAAACATACTCCGGGGTTGCGGTTGATGTAATGGAAAAAACCGACAAACTCCTATCGAGTTTCGAGCCCTCACGCATTCCTGAAAATATTCCAAGCAGTAATGCAGCAGGGATCATTACTAACATAACAGTAAGCATCAGCCAGCCGGTAAGGCCCAACCTTTTAGTCAATATGTCTAAAGCGGGTTCTTTAAAAACTGTTGAATATCCCCAGTAACCTTGAAGAACACCACAATATTTTGGAGAATCTTCCATTGTCACACCGGGCAGCTTACAACGCCCAGTTATCTTGCCATCTTTATCTGGTTCAGACACGTAGCCCGGGATAACACCCAACCACTGAGCATAACCAATCGGTGTTGGCCTTAGGTAACCATTTCTTTCCAAATAACTTGTGACAGCGCCATCACTCATACGAAAATTAAGCTGAGTTTTTGCAAGCTTTTCTAAGTTTGGGTATAAGTTTGTGATGAAGAATACAAGAAGTGTCAGACACAAGGTCGTTAAAATCATAAGGCCAATGCGGCGAATTATGAACTTTACCATTTTGACCCTCAAAATAAAACTTAGTAGCTACCCAATTTATGGGTAATAAAAAAATACTTTTTAAAATCAAAAGGGGCAACAAAAAAATACTCGTTGCCCCTTTTTTATTAGTTTTAGCTTAACCAGCCAATGCCCATTTGTAGATTTGTGGTAGATAGGCGATATGCATATCGTTTCCTACTACACCTGGCTTGCTGTGACGATATAGCTTACGCCAGTAAGGCTGAAGTGTTACGCCTTCATCTCTCATTATGGTTTGAAGATCTGCCATAATCACCCTACGCTCATCAGCATCAGCAAGACCGTTAGCTTTTGCAAGTAATGCATCAAACTCAGCATTAGCGAACCCAGCTTCGTTCCAAGCTTCTCCAGAACGATATGCTAGACCCAGAACTTGAGTTCCGTAAGGCCTGTGGTTCCAGTTTGTTGAACTGAATGGATATTTAGTCCAATCGTTCCAGAATGTTGAGCCAGGCATAACTGTTCGCTTAACCTTAAACCCAGCATCTCTCAGCTGAGCTGCTACTGCGTCCGTAGTATTTTTACGCCAATCATCATCGATTGAAACGATATCAAACTCATGGTTTTCCATTCCAGCTTCTTTTAAAAGAGCCATTGCTCCTGCTGGATCATGTGCAAGACCGGGAACATCTGCATATTCCGGGTGCATTGGGCCAACGTGAGTATTATCTGCTGTAGCCCCCATGCCGGCGATACCGAGCTCTAGACACACATTAACGTCAACTGCATGTGCAATGGCTCTTCTAACCCTTACGTCTGCGTAAGGTTTTTTGCCGTCTACTTCTGCGACTTGGTTTGGTCTAATAACAATGGTTGAACCGGTTGCAATTTCTGATTTTTCCCAACCAAGGCCGTCCATAATATCAACAAAATCACCAACAGTTTCATAGAACGTATCGACTTCATCTGCCTCTGCTGCGGCTACCCATGCTGCAGGATCAGTTCCGTAATCAATAAATTCTATTCTATCGAGATACCCACCTTTTCCAGCGGCATAACCCCACCACTCATGATCTTCGTTTCTTACCAAAGAGCCTTTAACACCAACTTCTAAACCATCTGGCTTCATGTAACCTGTGCCGATTGGATTTGAGAGCATTGTATCAAGACTATAACTTGCAGGGCAAATAGCTGCTGGATAATCTGACATACCAGCGATAAGTGTTATGTCTGGTCCAGAACATGTAAGTTTTACTGTGTGACTGTCAACAACTGTAATAGCGCCATCATTTGCCATTCCTGTGTCAGCGTTGATTAGAATAGCAAATCGAGCAGCCATAGAATTACCTTCTACTGACTTATCACACCAACGAGCAATATTTCGTGCTACGTCCTCAGCAGTAAAGTCGTCGCCGTTGTTCCACTTTACGCCTTTTCGGACATTTAAAGTGTACTCAGTTGCATCTGCATTTGCTGACCAGCCTTCTAATAACATTGGCTTAAACGAACCATCTGAGTTGTATTCTGTTAGATACTCTAACCAACCAGCAGAGTAAGTTGCGATTTGTGTCCAGTCATAAGTGCATGGTTCTTTTAGAGCACGGACTTCCATTTGCATTCTTAATGTACCACCTTGAGCGTGTGCCCCTGCTACTGCAGGTTCTTTTGCTCCAATTAGTGCATATGCTGCAGTGGCAGTTACGCCAAGAGCAGTTGTTCGCGATAGAAACTCTCTTCGATCAAGTTTGCCGTCAAGACACTCCTTGGCGTACATATACGCCGATTTATGAATTGGCGTTCCGTTTAATGTTTTATTTGTCATTATAGTCTCCCTAAAGGTAGTTTTCGTAAAATACCGGCAAAAGTTAAGGCCGGAGCTTCTGTAATAGTAATATATTAATGTATTTTATATAAAGTTTAAACCCTACACGATACAGACTGCTCGTCAATAAAAAACGACATTTTTTGGAATGACATAGGTTTACGAATAAAATTTTTTGTAGCTATATATGGGAAAATCTTTTGACATAATTCACCTCTGATAAAGAACACAAACTAATGAAAAACTCTAATTATTTAGCCTATATTATAAACATTCCAGTTTTTCATATGTTTTTTAAAAAAAGTGCGTTGCCTTTTGGCGTATCGACGTGAGGCTATTATTGAATTTTCGCGGGCAACTGTTAAGTCAGTTTCTTTTCTTAAGTATGACATTAGTTGTGAAGCACCTATAGCTTTTGTAAAGTTTTGTTTTAAATCCCAATGTGGTTCCATTGCTTTTACCTCGTTTAAAACTCCCATCTCCAACATTTGATCAAACCGTTTTGTGATTTTGAGATCAAGTTCTGTTTTTGGAATATCTAAAAGTACAGTATTTACCTTCTCAAATTGCATTAAAGGTGGGGGAGTTTTGGATTGCCAGTGTGTTAAACTTCTTCCAGTCGCTTCTTGAACCTCCCAAGCACGTTGAACTCTAGCTCTATTTCTTAAATCAATTTTAGTTTTTAATTCAACATCTAAAGCTTGGACCATCTCCGAAAGTTCTAGTTTATCAGCTTTTCTCTTAACGCTATCTTGAATTTCTGGAATTTCGGCTAGTCCGTTCAGGAGAGCATTAAAATACAAACCCGTCCCACCAACTATTATTGGACGGTGAGGAGTGGTTAAAACTTTCTTTAAATCTCTTAACCAATGACCTGCTGAGTAGGGTTCATTAATTCCGATATGCCCGTACATAAAGTGATTAGCATCTAAAAGATCTTGAGTAGAAGGTCGAGCTGACAATATTGTCCAGCAATTTAAAACCTGCATAGAATCGGCGTTTACTATTATCCCACCTAATTTACTTGCTATAGTAAGCGCCAAGCGTGATTTCCCAGATGCGGTTGGACCAGTTATTAATATAGGCCTTTCGGTGTCCAGAGAGTTTAAAATATCACTAATCATTTTTTCCTCATCCGAAACATTATAAAATTGGTTAGTGTTTCGACAGCTTGAGACATTGAAACTTTGTAACTTTTAGGTCAAAAAGAAATGAATTAACATACCGTAAGGTCAGGATCTATCTATGAACGAGTTCTCTTCAACAAAAATATCCTATAAACGAGTGCTTTTGAAAATATCAGGTGAGGCATTAATGGGTAACTTAGGTTACGGCTTACACCCACCAACTGTTGAACGAATTGCTAAGGAAATTCAAACAGTTCACGAAATGGGCCTTCAGATATGTATGGTAATAGGTGGAGGAAATATATTTCGAGGATTGCAAGGTAGTGCCCAGGGGATGGAAAGAACTACTGCAGATTACATGGGTATGTTGGCAACAGTAATGAATGCTTTAGCTATGCAGTCTGCTCTTGAAGAGTTGGGAGTTCATACAAGAGTTGTCTCAGCCATCCCAATGGATCAAGTTTGTGAGCCATATATTAGAAGGCGAGCAGTTAGGCATTTAGAAAAAGGACGTGTTTGTATCTTTGCGGCTGGAACAGGTAATCCTTATTTTACTACGGATACAGCTGCCACTCTTCGAGCAACTGAGATGAAGTGTGAAGCTATATTCAAAGGGACAAAAGTTGATGGTATTTATGATAAGGATCCTAAGAAACATTCCGATGCAATTAAGTATCAAGCCATAAGTTACGATGAGGTTCTACAAAAAAGGTTAGGAGTAATGGACGCATCCTCAATAGCTTTGGCCAGAGACAATAATTTGCCGATAGTAGTTTTCTCACTTGACGAAGAAGGAGGGTTTAGTGGCATTCTTTCTGGGAATGGGTCTTTTACTATAGTTGGTGAGTCATAAATTTTACTAAAGGGTAGGAATAAAGGAAAAACAAATGACTGATGATCTGATGATAGATACTGATGACTTACAGCGTCGAATGAATGGAGCAATGGCTTCATTAAAGACAGAATTTAGTTCACTTAGGACTGGAAGAGCGTCGGCCTCGATGCTAGATCCAATTTTGGTGGATGCATATGGCTCTCCTACGCCCATAAATCAGCTTGGAACGGTCAATGTGCCTGAACCTCGGATGGTAACGGTTAATGTTTGGGACAAAGGTTTGGTTACTATTGTTGATAAGGCAATACGAGAGAGCGGTTTGGGCATTAACCCTCAGCTTAACGGAACAATTATAATGTTGCCGATACCAGAGTTAAATGAAGAGCGCAGAAGAGAATTAACTAAGGTTGCTTCTCAGTATGCTGAAAGTGCTAGAATATCTGTTCGAAATGTCCGTCGAGATGGAATGGAGCAAATTAAAAAAGCTAAGTTAGATGGTATGTCGGAAGATGATCAAAAGCTTTGGGAAGAGGAAGTTCAAGAGATTACTAATGCTTCTATAAAGGCGATTGACGAGGCTTTAGAAAGCAAACAGGCGGAAGTCATGAAAGTTTAGTGTTGAGTTGAATTCAGTTAAGATGAGATATTATTCAAATGGTTGAATATTTATTTTTTCTCTAAAAAATTAGACTGGGATATTTACATGAGTGAGTTAAGCTTACGTGTTAAAACTGCTGTCATTTTAATTATGATTTATGGAGTATCAATTTATTTTGGAGGGTTACTCTTCACTTTAGTACTATTAGTATCTTTATTAGTTTTCTTGTTAGAGTTAAAAAATATTGTTGATTTTAAAAAAAATAAAAGTTTATTTTTTGTAACAGCACTTATTATTTGTTTTGCTACATACAGTCTTAGTAATGTTAGGACCTTTGATGTTGGACACTTAATATTTATTATTAGTGTTGTTATTTTTACGGATATTTTGGGCTATTTTTTTGGAAAATTGATAGGTGGCCCCAAAGTGCTTCCTTCCATTAGCCCTAAAAAAACCTGGTCTGGAATAGTCTTTGGTTGGTTTGGAGCTCTGGTAGTGGGATGGATTGCTTTTCGTTATTTTGATTTTCCTATGATATTTATTTTAATTGCTTTCCTTCTATCCGTATTTGCACAGTTTGGAGATTTTTTTGAAAGTTATTTAAAAAGACGCTCTGGAGTTAAAGATAGCTCTAATATCCTACCGGGTCATGGTGGATTTTTAGATCGATTTGATGGATTAATTAGTGCTAGTTTCTTTTATGGATTGGTATCATTTTGGATAAACTAAAAGAAAAAAGAAAAATTTCTATTTTTGGATCAACAGGTTCTATTGGACAGAACACTGTAGAGTTAATAGTTTTAAATAGGTCTAGTTATGATGTCGTTGCGTTAACTGGCGGAAGAAATATCGTGAAACTAGCTGAACAGGCTAGACTTTTAGACGTAGAGCTTGTTGTGACAGCTTTCGATGACTTATTTTTGCAACTAAAAGAGCTTATGGCAGGTACTAATACTAGAGTAGCTGCGGGCAAAAATGCTATTCTTGAGGCGAGTGATATCAGAGCAGATATTTTTGTGTCTGCAATCATTGGGTTTCCTGGTTTTGAGCCCAGTATTCGTTCACTTAAGCACGGGACTACTTTGGCTTTAGCTAATAAAGAGTCACTCGTAGTAGCTGGTACACTTCTAATGAGTGAAAGTGCCCGTTTTGGTGCAAAAATTATCCCAATTGATAGTGAGCACTCTGGAATTTTTCAACTTCTTAGTGGCAATTCTATAGAAGATGTAGAGAAAATAATTATTACAGCCTCAGGTGGAAAATTTAGAGACTGGACTCGAGATGAAATCCTTAATGTAACTTTAAATCAAGCCTCTGAACATCCAACGTGGACAATGGGAAAACGTATTACAATTGATTCAAATTCAATGTTTAATAAGGCTATGGAATTAATTGAAACTAAAGAGTTTTTTCAAGTTGATCACAAAAAAATTGAAGTCCTTATCCATCCTCAAAGCGTTGTCCATGCATTAGTATGCTTTGTTGATGGTGGTATGTTGGCACATTTAAGTGATCATGATATGAAACACGCTATAAATTACGCTTTAAATTGGCCTGCCCGACGTAACTCATCGGTTAAATCCCTAGACTTAACAAAAGTTACGCCTTTAAACTTTGAAAATGTAAGAGAGGATATATTCCCAGTACTAAAGCTTGCAAGAGATGTTATGGATGCAGGAGGGTTGAGAGGCACAGTTTTCAATGCGGCGAAAGAGATAGCATTAGATCGGTTCATTAGTTCTGAGGTTGGTTTCTTGGATATGAACCTTATTGTAGAGAAAACTCTTAGTGAATTAGAAAAACAGAACTTTATATTGGATGTTGAACAAGACCTTGGAAATATAGTATATCTAGATTCAGTTGCCCGCAAGGTAGCCAAGAATTTGATCTTAAAATGATAAATTATACCAATAAAGCTAAGGATATTTTAGATGAGTAGTCTATTTGATGGAACACTCGGTACAGTTTTTTATTTTGTAATTGCTTTAAGCACAATTGTTTCAATTCATGAGTACGGTCATTATATTGTTGGGCGTTGGTGCGGGGTGCACGCTGAAGTCTTTAGTATAGGGTTTGGACCCATACTATTTTCTAAGACAGATAAAAAAGGAACTCGGTGGCAGTTGGCCGTAATTCCGATGGGTGGGTATGTAAAGTTTTTAGATGACGATGTCGCTAAAGCAACTTTAAAATCTGCAAAGCTATCTGGAGGGTTAAATGGAGCTAGCTTATCAAAAAAAGCTGCTATTGTTTTTGCTGGTCCAGCTTTCAATTTTCTTTTTTCTATTTTAATTTTTTCAAGTATATTTCTATATTCTGGGGGAGTGTCTGAGCTTTCCATAATAGGAAAACTTAAAAATATTCCGAATGTTAAAGAAAACTTTGCAGTTGGTGATCATATTTTAGAAATTGAGGGGCAAGATGTAAAAAACCTTTCAAGCTTTCTGAAAGTTGCAACAACGTTAAACCCACAAAAGTATGTAAGCTATAAGGTTCTCAGAAATAACGAGTTTATTTCGTTTAAAGGTACTTTCCCATTTTTACCTTTAGTTGATCACCTGCAGCCTAAGTCTCCTGCCATTCAAGCTGGTCTTTTGGTTGGGGATCTAATTCTTGAGTTAAATGACAAGCCTGTTTACTCCCTATCAACTGTTCAGGAAGCTGTTAATTCGTCAATGGGTAGAGTGATTAAACTTAAGGTCTGGAGGAATAAGAATATTCTAGAAATAATGGTTAAACCAAAGAAACAGGACATTCCTCTCAAAGATACTTTTGTGTCAAAATGGTTGATTGGTTTTTCTGGAGGGCTGTTTTTTGAGCCTGTTCGGAAAAGTATTGGTTTCGAAGAATCTCTCACGGGTGGAATTCGACAAACCTGGACGGTTATTTCGTCCAGTGTTTTTGGATTAACCAATATAATTGCGGGTACTATCAGCTCGTGTAATCTCCAAGGACCTTTAGGAATAGCGGAAGTTTCAGGGGACATTGCGCGACAGGGGTTTATAGACTTTATTTGGTTCATAGGAGTAATGAGCACAGCAATAGGTTTGATAAACTTATTCCCTATTCCTGTTTTGGATGGTGGGCATTTAGTATTTATTGCTTTTGAAGCTGTAACTCGAAGACCTCTAAATACTTATGTGCAGAAATGGTTAATGCTGGGAGGGATGGGCATTTTACTAACTTTGATGGTTTTTGCCTTATCAAATGATCTTTTCTGTTAGTAATAATTAGTAATATTAATTTTAAATTATTTAGACCCTTTATTTTGACATACCGAAAGACTCAGTTTAGACATTACTGATCTGTAGCTATTTTTAATTTTGGGGTAATATTATTGTATAAATATAGGCAAAAGAATTTATTTGCGTTTCTTACGGCAACTTTTTTTATAATTTTCTTATGTTTTCCGGGACTTATACAAGCGCAAGCCTATAAGTTTGCTAATATTGTTATTGTTGGTAACTCAAATATTGAGGCTCAAACAGTTGAAAGCTTTTTAGATTTAGATCTCTCTAAACCTATTGAAGCTTCGTCGTTGAATGGTGCCTATCAGAGAATTTTTGATTCTGGTTTATTTAAGTCGGTTGAAATTATACCACTAAACAATACTTTGAAAGTAATAGTCGAAGAGTTTCCAATAATTAAATCAATTACTTTTGAAGGTAATAAAAAAATTAAACAGGAAGTGCTGACGGAAATGATCACTTCTCGGCCACGGTTTTCTTTGAGTCCATCGATAGCAGAAAGAGATGCAGACACTATTTTGAGCGCATATAGGAATAAAGGTTTAATTGGTTCTAGTGTTTCGCCAAAAATAGTTAATAGGCCTAATAATCTTGTGGATTTAGTTTTTGAAATTGTTGAAGGAAGCGTGACCGAAATAGAAAGAATTAGTTTCGTAGGTAATTCGGAGTACTCAGATAGACGTCTTAGGAGAATTTTGATTAGTAAACAAGCTGGTCTACTACGGAAACTTTTTAGGAGTGACACATTCGTAGCAGATCGTGTTAGATTCGATAAAAAAATTCTTAAGGATTTTTATTCTGATAGAGGGTTTGTTGACTTCGAAGTCACTTCCACAGCTGCTGAGTTATCTCGTGACCGAGGTTCTTACTTTATGACTTTTAATATTCAAGAGGGTGAGCAGTACAAATTTGGTGATGTATCTTTTTCTAGTAAGGTAACTGATTTAGATCCAAAGCCTTTCAAGAATTTGGTAAAACTAAAGCCTGGAAATATTTACTCACCTAGAATTGTCGATAATGAGATAAGAAGAATTGAAAATAAGGTTCGAAATCTTAATCTAGATTTTGTTATGATAGTTCCTCAGATCTTACGTAATGAAGAGGATAAGACACTTAGCATAAACTTTTCTTTTGAAAAATCTCCTCAAAACTATGTTGATAGAATTAATGTTTCTGGAAACAGGGTTACACAAGATTTTGTAATTCGAAGGCAATTCAGATCTGTTGAAGGAGATCCTTTTAATCCAAGTGAAATTAGAAATTCAGCTACTCGGCTTAGACGGTTGGGTATATTTAGGGATGTAGACGTATCAACTCGTGCATCTGACAAGGTTTCTTCAGTTATTGTTGATGTGAAAGTTGAAGAGCAACCCACTGGTTCATTTGGAGTTGGCTTTTCTTACTCAAATGATGAGGGGCTAGGAGGAACTGTTAAGTTAAGTGAACGAAATTTTCTTGGTCGTGGACAGTTTTTGTCATTTAACTTGACATCACTTTCAGATTCAAACCAAATACACTTAGAGTTTTCCGAACCACAATTTCTTAATCGTGAATTAGCATTGGGTCTTAAATTAGGTAGTAAAACAACTACTCAACAGTTCAGCGCATATGATGCTGATGTTACTGAGTTCGAACCTTCACTGTCATTTCCAATATCACGAAGGAGCACCTTAAAGCTTAAGTATAGGTTTTCCGATGAAACTTTAACTTCTAGGTCTACGACCCTGTCTTCAGCAATATCAGGTCAAATGGGATCAAAAAAAATAAATACATTAGGGTATGTTTATGACTTAGATAGTAAAGTGGACGCTATAGATCCAAATGACAATTTTTTTCTAAAGTTATCTCAAGACTACTCCGTTGAAGATAAAAATTTTAGCTTTATTAAAACTAACGCAATGTTAAGACGTCATAAAATGGTGTTTAGGGAAGAGGTTGGTATTTCTGCTAGCTTTGAGTTTGGTCATCTTGCTCAGGTTGAAGGTATGAGTAGGGAGGTTGATAGATTTAAAAGTTTTACAAGGCAAATGCGGGGTTTTAAAGGTGGAGGCATTGGTCCTAGAGATCGGCATTCAACAAATCAGGACCCCTTGGGCGGGCAGTATTTTGCGGTTGCTCGTTTGGAATCGGACTTCCCATTAATGGTTCCTGAGGAGTATAATGTCCGCGGTGCTATCTTTTTAGATGCTGGTTCGGTATGGGGTTTGGATGATAGAGGTGGGACGACAGGTGCAAACCAACCCGGAGGGGTAGTTGATGATAAATTCCATCTCCGCTCCACACTTGGGGCAGGACTGCTTTGGGGGACACCAATAGGACCTCTTCGGTTTGATTTCACTAAAGCAATAAAAAAACTGAGCTATGATAAGCCAGAGTCATTTAATTTTAGTATTTCAACAAAATTTTAATTATGATTAGAAAACTAAAATTATTTTTAATTTTTTCTGCTCTCTTGATGTCTAGTGTAGAGGCCTCAGAAGACTTTAAAGGTAAAATTTTATATCTTAATCAGAACAAAATTTACTCAGAATCGATATTTGGCAAAAACCTTGAAGAGTTTTTTCGCAATGAGTCCAAAAAGCTTAAAGAGCAAAACCGTCAACTTACTAAAGAGCTAGAGATTGAAGAGCAAAGATTAACTAATGAACGAGAAGGTATGCCTTTAGACGAATTTAAGATTTTGGCAAAGAGTTTTAATACCAGAGTAGAGAAGGTCAGAAAGGAACAAAAAGAAAAAAGTGATATTCTAAAATATAAGTTAGAAGAGGAGAGAACGTATTTTTTTAATGCAGTTTATCCATTATTACTTGAGTTTGTAGCAAAAACAAATGCAACTGGAATACTAGACTCGTCAGTTGTTTTAGTGGGAAACAGTAACCTAGATGTAACAAATAAAGTTATTCTTATTATAAATGATAAATTACCTTTGGTTGCTCCATTTAAGTTAAAGAGGAGTGACTAGTATTTTACTTTTAACTAACTCTTTCGTATTGAAATAAGCTTAAGGCGTTACATTTTTTAACATAAAGTCTTTAGTCATCATATTTAGATAAGAAGTTAATTTAATTTAAGTGAGGTTATATTCAGATATGGATAACAGTTCTGCTAATATTGAGACTATCAAAAGGATTATCCCACATCGTTACCCTTTTCTTTTAATAGATAAAGTTATTGACATCGCTCCTTGTAAAAATGCGTGTGGGATAAAAAATGTAACTATTAATGAGCCACATTTTCAAGGACATTTCCCTGAGCAACCTGTAATGCCAGGAATAATGATAGTCGAGGCCATGGCTCAAACAGCAGCTGTTATGGTTGGCTTTAGTAGTGAGATAGCAAGTGAAAACTTTTTAGTTTATTTTTTGGCAATTGATAAATGTAAGTTTCGAAAGAAGGTCGTACCAGGCGATGTACTAGAGCTAGATGTAAGTGTTGTAAGAGGTAAGATAGGTTCGAAAGTATGGAAATTTAGTGGAGTTGCTTCAGTTCAAGGTAACAAAGTGGCTGAGGCCGAGTTTACAGCGATGATAGATTTAGAATCGAAATGAATAGATCTGAGTATATTCATCGAACAGCTATTGTTGAAGAGGGTGCAAAAGTAGGGTCTAGTGTAAAGGTCGGACCTTTTTGTTATGTGGGCTCTAATGTAGTTTTAAAACCTGGGGTTATATTAAAAAATAATGTAACTGTAGTAGGTGACACCGTAGTTGGTGATAAGACTACTGTTTTTCCGTTCGCAACCGTTGGTGAAATCCCTCAAGATTTAAAGTTTTCTGGAGAAGAAACTAGGCTAGTTATAGGCAAGCGTAACCAAATACGCGAAGGTGTCACAATCAATACTGGTACTTCTGGAGGAGGAGGAGTTACAGTAGTTGGGAATGATTGCCTTCTCATGACTGGTTCACATGTAGCTCATGACGCTCAAATTGGAAATAATGTAATAATGGCAAATCAATCTGCAGTGGCTGGACATTGCGTTATAGAGGACAATGTCATTATCGGTGGTCTGTCTGGCGTCCACCAGTTTGTTAGGATTGGACGTGGTGCAATTATTGGTGCAGTTACAATGGTAACAAATGATGTAATACCATTTGGTTTAGTGCAAGCGTCACGTGGAGAACTGGAAGGGTTGAACTATGTCGGTTTGAAAAGAGCTGGGGTTTCTAGAGAAGATATTTTGGCATTAAGGGCTAGCTATCAGATTTTAAAGCAAGGTGATGGCACATTCCACGACCGTGCTAAACAATTATTAAAAGAAACTAACAGTGCCTATGTTAAAGAGGTAGCAGATTTTATTTTAGACA
>ERZ651776.66-NODE-66-length-145485-cov-6.117029_pt1 | contig 145485 bp, 124 predicted proteins | sample MGYA00514761_ERZ651776 | MGnify/ENA metagenome assembly ERZ651776
CTCTACATGCGAAAGGTAGTGTCTGGCTTCGGTCGGGACCCAGTTCGGAATGCCTCCGCCCGAAATGGGTGTCATTGATGGAATGCTAATTTGCGTCGCCATATCTGCGTCCTTTCCTAAACCGACTCTGGATTTTGTCCACAGAGTTATCCACACAACCTAAGGATGCACTGGTTACCTATTTGTTAAAATCAGGTCCGTTCCTTCATCATTGTTTCCAAAGCATAAACAGTTGTGACTGTGGCGTTCGGCTGCACCGTACGGTGCGCAACAGCACCCGATCCTGTGGGACAGTTCCCCCCAAGCGCTACCTTTTCGGAATGTGCTGCTCTAGATCAAGGACTTGAAAACATGCAAGATATTCTCTCTCGCCTTAACGCAATTCACCGCCCGCACCTTTTGATGCGGGCGGCCAGGATTGGTGCTGAAAACTATCGCCGCAGCATCCATCTGCGGCGCTTGTTGGGGTTTGATGGCTACCCCAGAAGTGGTGCCGCATTAATACAGTTGATCGAAATCGAGGCAGAGCTGAACACGCAACGCAAAATGGCGGATGCAGGGTATAGCCTGATCCGCCATGTTGAAGTGTTGATCGCAATGATTGGCGAAGCGCGCCTTTTGCGCACAACGCCGCTTGAGGTTACATGAAGCTGTCAGGCTCCGCAGCTTTGCGGGCTGCGACAAAAGCATCCAATGCTTCGACCACAGCGGGATCCATGGGCGGTTGAACGTAATCGCCCAGCAGTTTTTCAACCCGCGCGGTCGCCAGTGTTTGGGTATCGCGCGCGCCCTCGTCTGCCCAAGTCTCGAAGGGCTTGTAATCCAGCAGGTCGGATTTCCAGAACGCTTGCTTGAAGTTAGCTTGCGTATGCGCACAGCCCAGATAATGCCCACCCGGACCTACCTCGCGGATGGCGTCCATGGCTTGGGCGTTCTCGTCAATCTGAACGCCCTGCGCCAGATGGTGCAACGTGCCCAACTGATCCGCGTCCATTACGAATTTTTCGAACGAACTGACCAGTCCGCCCTCCAACCAACCGCAGGAATGCAGCATAAAGTTCACACCGGACAGCAGCCCCATGTTCAGGCTGTTCGCCGTCTCGTAGGCGGCCTGCGCGTCGGGCAGTTTCGACCCGCAGAACGAACCGGCCGACCGGAACGGCAGCTTCATCCGTCGCGCCAATTGCCCGGCCCCGTATGTGATATGCGACGCCTCGGGCGTGCCAAAGGTCGGTGCACCCGAATTCATATCGATCGACGTGACGAAAGCCCCAAAGATCACCGGCGCGCCCTTACGGATCAGCTGGCTATAAGCGATGCCTGCCATCACCTCGGCCAAGACCTGTGTCAATGTGCCCGCAACCGACACCGGTGCCATCGCCCCGCCCACGATAAACGGCGAAATGATCGACGCCTGATTGTTTTCCGCAAACACCTTCAGCGCGCCCATCATCACATCGTCAAATGTCATGGGCGAGTTGATGTTGATCAGCGATGTCATCACCGTGTTTTGCTGAACGAACTCTTCGCCAAACAGCACGCCGCACATATCAACAGAATCTTGCGCGCGGCTGGGCTCGGTCACAGACCCCATGAACGGTTTGTCGCTTAGGGTCATATGCGCGTAAAGCATGTCCAGATGGCGCTTGTTCACTGGCACATCGGTAGGCTCGCAAACAGTGCCGCCCGAATGGTGCAGCCACTTTGACATATAGCCAAGCTTCACGAATTTGTTGAAATCCGCCATGGTCGCATAACGGCGCCCACCAACGGCGTCGCGCACAAAGGGGGGGCCATATACCGGGGCCAATACCAGATTGCGCCCACCGATCACCACATTGCGTTCAGGGTTACGCGCATGCTGCGTAAACTCCGACGGCGCAGTCTTGCACAATTCGCGCGCCAACCCGCGTGGAATACGGACCCGTTCGCCCGACACATCTGCACCAGCGGCACGCCACAGCTCCAAGGCCTCTGGGTTGTCAGGGAAATTGACCCCGATCTCTTCCAGAACAGTGTCGGCGTTATACTCGATGATTTCCAGCGCTTCCTCGTTCAATATCTCGAAGTTGGGGATATTGCGCTGGATGTATTTTGCCGTCTCAAAGGACACGGCCGACCGCTCTGCGCGCCGCGCTGCCCCGCCGCCGCCACGTCCGCGTCTTGCTGATTCCGCCATTGTGTCCACCTTTTTACCAGAATTTGAGGTCTAGCTACCCCATTCATGCGTCCCCTTTGACGCAGATAGCGTCCTAAGACAGCAAAAACCGACATCCTTTCTTCTCTGGCTCAAAAATATCCCCGGGGTCTGGGGGCTGGCCCCCAGTCCACCCTTGCCACGCGCGCCATCCGCCCATAATCAGGCAACATGACAGATATTTCCCATGACCGCCTTCTCATCATCGACTTCGGCAGCCAGGTCACCCAGCTGATCGCCCGCCGTTTGCGTGAACTTAATGTGTTTTGCGAAATCCACCCGTTCAACACGGTGGATGATGCATTCTTGCGCGAATTCGCCCCCAAAGCGGTGATTTTCTCGGGCGGGCCATCGTCGGTCTTTGCCCAAGGCGCGCCGATGCCGCCACAATCGGTCTTTGATCTTGGCGTACCGATCCTGGGCATTTGTTATGGCCAACAGGTGATGATGCACTGCCTGGGCGGCAAGGTGGAACGCGGGCATGGCACTGCGGAATTCGGTCGTGCATTTGTCACGCCGACAACAGATACACTGGATCTGCTCGAGGGATGGTTCGCGACCGACCGCGAACAGGTCTGGATGAGCCATGGCGACCATGTCAGCGAAATTGCACCGGGGTTCAAAGTCTACGGCACATCCCCCAACGCGCCATTTGCAATTACCGGCGACGCCTCGCGTCATTTCTATGCGGTGCAGTTCCACCCCGAGGTGCACCACACCCCGAACGGCGCAAAACTTTACGAGAATTTCGTGAAACTTGCCGGGTTCAAGGGCGATTGGACCATGCGCGCCTACCGCGAAGAAGCCATTGCCAACATTCGCGCTCAGGTCGGCGACGCCAAGGTGATCTGCGGTCTGTCCGGCGGTGTCGATTCGTCCGTTGCCGCCGTGCTGATCCACGAGGCAATCGGTGATCAGCTCACTTGTGTTTTTGTCGATCACGGTCTGCTGCGCAAAGGTGAGGCCGAAGAGGTCGTGACCATGTTCCGCGACAACTACAACATGCCGCTGATCCATGCCGACGAACAAGAACTGTTTCTAGGCGAACTTGACGGCGTTTCAGACCCCGAAACCAAGCGCAAGATCATTGGACGGCTCTTTATTGACGTGTTCCAGAAACATGCGACTGCCGTGGGCGATGCCAAGTTTCTGGCCCAAGGGACACTTTACCCCGATGTCATTGAATCGGTGTCTTTTTCCGGTGGCCCGTCTGTTACCATCAAATCGCATCACAACGTCGGCGGCTTGCCTGAAAAAATGGGCCTCAAGCTGGTCGAACCCCTGCGCGAGCTTTTCAAAGACGAGGTCCGCGCCCTGGGTCGCGAATTGGGTCTGCCCGCCAGCTTTATTGGCCGCCACCCCTTCCCCGGCCCCGGCCTTGCAATCCGTTGCCCCGGCGAAATCACCCGTGAAAAACTGGCCATCCTGCGCGAGGCGGATGCCGTCTATATTGACCAAATCCGCAAACACGGGCTTTATGACGAAATCTGGCAAGCCTTTGTTGCCATTCTGCCCGTCCGCACCGTGGGCGTGATGGGCGATGGACGTACCTATGACTTTGCCTGCGCGTTGCGCGCCGTAAATTCCGTTGATGGCATGACTGCCGACTACTATCCGTTCACCCACGAATTTTTGGGCGAAACGGCGACACGGATCATCAACGAGGTACCCGGAATCAATCGGGTGACCTATGATATTACGTCAAAACCTCCCGGCACCATCGAATGGGAATAGTTTGAATTGAGGGCGGCTGCGCTGGCTAAGACCATTGCAGCCGCTTGCAAAACTGTTTGCAAAGGTAGGACATGGGCATCGTAGCCTAAGCGTTCCCCAGGAGAAATGTTCCCAATCGCCGTGCTATTTGAAGTTGCGCCCAAGAAAACTTCATTATAATTCAATTATAAGTATTTCACCGACACTTTGTGTTTGTTGGATGATTTAATGTAATTTGTCTCTGTTTTCTTCAGTAAAGTCGGGGCCATTCAAAAAGGATAGACCCATGGCAAACCTAAAGCATGTCACGCCCCGTTATATTGTTGATCGGTTATCGGTGGTTCTGGATGAAAAACGGCATCCCAATCATCCGTGGTTAACCAAGGATTCTGTTGAACTCTTGGGGCAGCTTTTGCGCAAGCAAGATGTCGGGGTTGAATTCGGCTCGGGCAGAAGCACGCATTGGTTTTTGTCCAAAATTGCCAGCATAACCTCGATTGAAACCCACGAGGGGTGGTTCAAGAAGGTCAGCCAGGACTGCGAAAGCGAAATTTCATCGAAACGCATGGTCTATCATCTTGCAAGCGATGTTGAATCATTTTTAACGATCATCGACGGCTTTGACAGCGACAGCATTGATTTTTGCCTTGTTGACGGGTCGCACCGCGACACCTGCGCCCTTTCCATGGTGCCAAAGATCAAGACTGGCGGCCTGATGGTTGTCGATAACATCAATTGGTATATTCCTTGCGAAAATTCGACATCGCCGAACGCACGCCGCATCGCGGATGGCTATGCCAGCAAGAAATGGGAAGAGTTTGCCCAGATTACCAAGGACTGGCGCTATATCTGGACATCAAACGGTGTCAGCGACACCGGCATCTGGATTCGTACTTGAAATACGGCAAACATCAGGGCTTTTCAGCCAAAGAAGCTGCACCCGCACTGAGGACCTTGCATTGGCATTAGCAGCGTGAGCCCGACCCTGAAGGCAGCCCTGTGGATGGGCGGGTCGATCAGTTCGTTTTCGGCAATGGCTGTGGCGGGTCGCGAACTTGCCGGGATCTACGACACCTTCGAGATCATGATGTACCGCTCGTTCGTCGGGGTTTGTGTCGTTGTGTCGCTGGCCTTGTTGACAGGGGCTTGGCGGCAGATCAACACACGCAACTTCAGCCTACAAATCTGGCGCAACCTGGCGCATTTCACGGGGCAAAACCTATGGTTTTATGCGGTAACGGTGATTCCGTTGGCGCAGGTTTTTGCGCTTGAATTTACCTCTCCGCTTTGGGTGATTGTCTTGTCGCCGCTGATCTTGGGCGAACGCCTGACCAAAGTCAGGGCCTTGGCGGCAGTGTTGGGCTTTGTCGGCATTCTGGTTGTTGCGCGTCCCACAATTGAAGGCATCAATGCTGGCGTGATCACAGCGGCGGCCAGCGCCATTTTCTTTGCTTTGACGATCATGTTCACCAAGCGCCTGACCCGGACGCAGACCATCACCACGATCCTGTTCTACCTCACGGTGACGCAGTTGGTCTTTGGGGTGGTGATGGCCGGTTATGATGGCGATATTGCGTTGCCTACTCTGACACATGGGCCGCTGTTGCTGTTGATCGGCGTCGCAGGATTGGTGGCGCATTATTGCCTGACGACAGCCCTGTCGATCGCGCCCGCGACCGTGGTCGTCCCGATTGATTTCATCCGCTTGCCTGTCATCGCGATCATCGGGATGCTGGTCTACGCCGAGGCGTTGGACATCTGGGTTTTTGTCGGGGCCGCGATAATTTTTGCGGGTAATTACATCAATTTGTGGGTCGAAACCCATAAACGCGCTTAGCATATTCCCCGCCGCGAAGTTGACGTTTGGTCGTCTTTGCCAACCCTTCTATATGCCTTGACTGGTTTTACCATTTGCCCAATGGATTAAACATTCGCGTCATTCTGGAGGGGCGCGGTTTTGTTCCTTGGGAGGGGTAACGAGTATGAAATATACGCATCTTGCGATTGCGGCGCTGATCAGCGGCGCAACAACAGTTCACGCGGGTGGGCTGGACCGGTCAAATCAGGACATCGGCATTATCTTCGAAAGCGGCAACCGCTTTGAGCTGAGCTTTGGCAACGCCAGTCCGTCGATTGATGGCACCGATATCCGCAGTGGTGGCCAGACAACCGGAAATGTCGCCGGTGATTTCAACATTCTAAGCGGTGCGTTGCGCTACAAGCTGTCGGATCAGTTGTCTGTCGCTTTGATTGTCGACGAACCGTTCGGGTCCGACATATCGTATCCGGCGATTGCAACTTCGCCATCCTTTGGCGGAACGCAGGCAAATGTCGACAGCTTTGCGATGACTGCACTGGCCCGCTACAACATCAACTCTGCGTTCAGTGTCCACGGTGGTTTGCGCTATCAAGAAATCGAAGCCGCTGTGACCTTGCGTGGTGCAGGATATGGCGGGCTAAGCGGTTATCGCGGTGATTTCGAATCTGACGGGGCCGTTGGCTATGTCTTGGGGGCGGCCTTTGAAAAGCCCGAACTGGCGATGCGTGTCGCCCTGACTTATCAATCCAAGATTCGTCATGATCTGGTGACCACCGAAACGATTAACGGAGCGCCTGTAACCGCGGGGCCAAGCAGCACACGCGTTGAAACGCCAGAAAGCCTGAACCTTGAATTCCAAAGTGGCGTTGCAAAAGATACGCTGGTGTTTGGTTCGATCCGCTATGCGCGCCACAGTGACACCATCGTTTCGCCTGCATTCTTTGCCAGCCAGACCGGTGGCGCCAGCCTGACCGATATCGAAGATTCAACCGATTACGAGATTGGCATCGGGCGTCGCTTTAGCGATCAATGGTCTGGTTCTGTCGCCTTTGGGTATCAGACCGAGAACGGCGATGATCTGGTGTCGCCACTGTCGCCAACCGACGGCGCGCGCTATATCTCTGTCGGTGCAAAATACCAAGCGACAGAGCAGTTCGATATCTCGGTTGGAGTGCGCTATACCAAGCTGGGCGATGCGCGTGCCGCGACGCAAAATGTCGGTCAGGCCACCTTTGCCGATAACTCGGCCGTGTCAGTTGGCGTCAAGATGGGCTATAACTTCTAACGCCAGCTAAGAAAATCACAGCCAACAGCCCGGCGCAGCGATGTGCCGGGCTTTTTCATTTGCGCGGCCACGCCGATGGCTAGTCTATCCTTTTGGCATTTGATAGTTAACGCAAAACAGCAATCCAAGGACCGCCCTCTATGCTTTACCCGACCGCCGATGCATGGCGCGCTGCACCGCGCAAAAAGGTGCTGGTTTTCGGCATGTCCGGTTTGGGCAAAACCCATATGGCGCATTTGCTGCGCGGGTCGGGCGACTGGTTCCATTACTCGATAGATTACCGCATCGGCACGCGGTACTTGGGCGAAACCATCACCGATAACGCCAAAGCCGAAGCGATGAAGGTCCCGTTCCTGCGTGATCTGCTTCTCAGCGACAGTATCTATATCGGTTCGAACATCACTTTTGACAATCTGTCCCCCGTGGCAACGTGGCTGGGCAAACCCGGTGATCCGGCCAAAGGTGGCTTGCCCATGGCAGAATATGCCGCCCGCCAAGATGCGTTCAAACAGGCCGAAATCGCCGCGCTGCTGGACACCGCGCATTTTGCCCGCCGCGCCAAGGCGCTGTATGATTATCCGCATTTCATTTGCGATACCGGCGGTTCGATTTGCGAATGGGTGGACCCCGAAGATGATCACGATCCGCTGATGCAGGCGCTGTCCGAGGAATGTCTGCTGATCTGGATCAAGGGCGATGCAGCCCACACCCAAGAACTGATCCGCCGCTTTGACAAAGCCCCCAAGCCGATGGCCTATCAGCCCGAGTTTCTGGCACGGGTCTGGCGCGAATATCTGATTGAAAACAACTGCCAAGAGGATGACGTTGATCCCGATGCCTTTATCCGCTGGACCTATGCGCAGGCCCTTGCCCACCGCCAGCCCCGCTATGAGGCGATGGCGCGTTGGGGCGTCACGATCACTGCAGATCAGGTCGGCGCGCTGAAATCAGAGGATGATTTCGTCAATCTCATTGCAGATGTGATGGCCCCCTAACCCCTTGGCAGCCCCCGCCTTGCGCCCTATCTAAATCCAGAACCAAAGTTGGAATATATCCCGATGCCGATCAAGCTCCCCTCCGACCTGCCCGCCTATGACGTGTTGACGCGCGAAGGCGTTATGGTGCTGGACGAGCATGAGGCGGACAAACAGGATATTCGCCCGCTGCGCATTGCGTTGTTGAACCTGATGCCCAAGAAGATCCAGACTGAAAACCAGTTTGCCCGACTGATCGGGGCCACGCCCATTCAGATCGAATTCAGCCTGCTGCGGATGTCCGACCACCAGTCGCGCAATACTGCCGCAGATCACCTCGAAAGCTTTTACCGCCCCGTCGAGGACGTCTGGGACGAAAAATTCGATGGGTTGATCATCACCGGTGCCCCGATCGAACATCTTGATTTTGCGGATGTCACCTATTGGGAAGAATTAACCCGTGTGATGGACTGGACCCAAACCAATGTGCATTCCACCTTTGGCGTATGCTGGGGCGGGATGGCGATGATCAACCATTTTCATGGCGTCAAGAAACACTTGCTGGAGGAAAAGGCTTTCGGTTGTTTCCGGCATCAAAATCTTGCGCCGTCTTCGCCCTATCTGCGGGGGTTTTCGGATGATTGCGTCGTGCCGGTCAGTCGGTGGACCGAAATGCGCCAAGCCGAAGTAGATGCCGTGCCCGGCCTGACCACCCTGCTTGGCAGCCCCGAGGTCGGGCCATGTCTGGTCGAAGATCCCGGGCACCGTGCGCTCTATATTTTTAACCACCTCGAATATGACCGCGACACGTTGAAGGATGAATATGACCGCGATGCCGCCGCTGGCACGCCAATCAATGTGCCGTGCAATTATTACCCTGACGACGACCCAAGCAAAACGCCCCTGAACCGCTGGCGCAGCCACGCGCATCTGCTTTATGGCAATTGGATCAACGAGATATACCAATCCACGCCTTATGACCTGAATGATATTGGGACATAAAATGCTTGCGATATTTGCCCTGCTGGCGGTCGGATTCGTGATGTTGGTCCAATGGCGCGCCTATCAGCGCGAGGTCGCGGCCAACGTGGCGTATCCGGTGATCGGGCAGCTATTGAATGTCGATGGCGTCACCGTTCACGCAAAAATTCAAGGCAGCGGGCCCGATCTGGTGCTGATCCACGGGGCCTCTGGCAACATGCGCGATTTCACCTTTGGCATGGTCGAGGAACTATCCAAACGCTATCGCGTGATTCTTTTTGACCGGCCAGGCCTTGGTTGGACCGATGATTTACCTGCCCGCAGTGGTGCTTGGAACAGTTGGGCGGCGTCCCCTGTTGAACAAGTCAGCATTCTAATAAAGGCGGCCGATCAGCTTGGCGTGAAAAATCCAGTCGTGCTGGGCCATTCCTTTGGCGGGGCGGTTGCCTTGGCATGGGGGCTTGCACGGCCTGATCAGACCGCAGCGCTGGTGCTGGTGTCTGCGGTTTCCCAAGTTTGGCCCGGTGATCTGGGCTGGCAATACCGCGTGACCGGATCGACCTTGGGCGGCGCTTTGGTAATTCCGATGATCACCGCGTTCCTGCCCGAAAAATCCGTCACGGACAGCGTCGATAGCATTTTTGCGCCTCAACCCGCCCCCGCAGGATATTCCCAGCATATTGGCACCGATCTATCGTTGCGCCGCCCGTCGATGCGGGCCAATGCCCAGCAGGTCAACGGACTTTTGCCCCATATCAAAGCCATGGTGCCCCGATATGACGCGCTGACCATGCCTGTCGAACTGATCCACGGTGATGCGGACACTATCGTACCGCTGGAAATCCACGCGCGGGTGCTGATGACGCAGCTGATTGACGGCGCTTTGACCGTTCTGCCCGGTATTGGCCATATGCCACAACATGTTGAACCCGCAGCGGTATTGGACGCGATTGACCGTGCAGCGGCCCGTGCGGGTTTGCGCTAGGGCGTGGAACACTTCATAACAGGTGCAACGATACCATCAGGAGGCCACCATGGACCTGCCCTTTGACGGCGCGATCAGCGCTTATTTTGAAAACGACGCGCCAAAGGATATCCGCCAAGCGATCAAGCGTGCTGAAAAAGACGATATCTTGGGGGAAAGTTACCCCCATTCCGAACGCATGGGCCGCAAGCGCTATGATAAAGAAATGGAGCGTTTGCAGATTGAATTGGTCAAACTGCAAGCTTGGGCGCGTGACAGCGGTACCCGCATCGCGGTGATCTTTGAGGGGCGCGATGCCGCAGGCAAAGGCGGAACCATCGGGCGGTTTCGCGAAAACCTGAACCCGCGCAACGCACATGTTGTCGCCCTATCAAAGCCCACCGAAACCGAAGCCGGCCAATGGTATTTTCAACGTTATATCAAACACCTGCCGACCAAGGGCGAGATGGTCTTTTTTGACCGCAGCTGGTATAATCGTGGCGTTGTGGAACAGGTTTTCGGCTTTTGCACCACTGCGGAACGCGAACATTTCTTTACCCAAGTCGAACCCTTCGAACAGATGTTGGTCGATGAAGGCATCCATCTTTTCAAATTCTGGCTCAACGTCGGGCGCGCTGAACAATTGCGCCGCATGCTGGCCCGCGAAAGCGACCCGCTCAAGCAGTGGAAGCTTAGCATGATCGACGTCAACGGCCTTGCCAAATGGGAAGACTATAGCGCTGCGATCAGCGAAACGTTGACACGCTCGCACAATGCAATTGCCCCGTGGACGATCATCCGGTCCGACGACAAACGCCGCGCGCGGCTGAATGCGATCCGCACAGTGCTGCACTCCTTTGATTATGTGCAAAAGGATGAAAAAGCCATCGGTGCGCTAGATCCGGATATTTGCGGCGGCCCGGATATCTGGGATGCCTAAACAGGGATACCATCACGGCAACCTGCGTCAGGCCCTGATTGAAGGGGCGTTACAACTGATCGAATTGCGCGGTCCCATGGGGTTTACCCTGTCCGAGGCCGCAAAACAGGCGGGCGTCACGCCCGCTGCCGTGTATCGGCATTTCGACGGCCGCGAGGATCTGATCGCCGAAGGTGCGCTGCAAGGCTACGAGATTTTCGCAGAACGGATGGAGACCGCGTATCGTTCGGGTCAGCCGTCAGCTCTCAAGGCATTCGAGGCAACGGGCCGCGCCTATCTGGCGTTTGCCCGCGCCCATCCCGGCCATTATATTGCGATGTTCGAAAGCGGCATTTCCGTCAACCGCACGCCCGAACTGGCTGCTGCCGCCAACCGCGCCAACGCCGTGCTAGAACAGGCCGCAGCCGATCTTAGCCAGCATATTCCCGCAGAGAAACGCCCGCCTGCCTCGATGTTTTCGGCGCATATCTGGGCGCTTAGCCATGGGGTGGTAGAACTTTTCGCCCGCAACTCTCCGGGGCGGGCCTCGCCTTTTCCGGCGGATGAGCTGCTCGAAAGCGGTATCGGGATTTATCTGCGCGGTCTGGGTCTGGTTGACCCAGACCGATAAGCGCTAAGGCGCATCACCCTCTGCATAGATCCGTTCGTCCGCACGACACCCCGAAACTCAGGCAGCCGCGCGTTGGTTGTTGATGGTGGTCATCACCTCTGCCGCGATCTGCAAGGACCGCACCCGTGCCGCATGATCATGGATTTGTCCCGACAAGATCACCTCATCCGGCTGGTATCGGTCAATCAACGCGGTTAACTGGGCCTGCACTGTTTCGGGGCTGCCCACGGCTGTTATGCGCAACGCCTGATCAACGGCTTGGCGCATCTGCGTCCCGACTTCGGCATCAATATCATCTACAGGACGGGGAAGCTTTCCGGGGTTTCCGGTCCTCAACCGGACGAAAGCCTGCTGGACAGATGTCCGCAGATACGCTGCTTGGTCGTCGGTATCGGCCGCAAAGACGTTCACGGCCAACATGAAATGCGGCTTGGTCCATGTTCTAGATGGCTTGAAGTCACGTCGATAGATCGCGATGGCATCCTCTAATGCGTCTGGCGCGAAATGCGACGCAAAAGCATAAGGCAGCCCGAAATGGGCCGCCAGTTGGGCCCCGTAAAGCGATGATCCCAAAATCCAGATCGGCACATGGGTGCCCTGCCCCGGATGCGCCTTGACGCGTGCACCGGGCTGCGCGTCGCCTAGGTATTCCATCAATTCGGCCACATCATCAGGAAAACGATCGCCCCCCTGCATCCCGCGCCGCAACGCATGATACACCGCCTGATCCCCGCCGGGCGCGCGGCCCAGACCCAGATCAATCCGGTCGCCATGTATGGTCGCCAAGGTGCCAAACTGCTCTGCAATCGCCAGCGGCGCGTGGTTGGGCAACATGATGCCGCCCGCACCAACCCGAATAGATGTCGTGTGATCCGCGACATGTCCAATCACAACAGAGGTCGCCGCTGACGCGATCCCCGGCATATTATGATGCTCTGCCAGCCAATAGCGATGATACCCTGCCGCTTCGGCATGACGCGCCAAATCAACGGTGTTCGCAATCGCTTGGCGGGTGTCGGACCCCTCTGCCACCGGCGACAGATCAAGTACAGAATAGTGCATCGGTAATCTCCTGTTTCACTTTGTATTAAACTAATCACGAAGCACCTTGAACAAAAGGATCTCGCCCGCTTCATTTTGCCAAATAAACTCCCCCCGAAGGGACGATCAGATCAAAGCGCAAACGAAAAAGGCCGCCCCCAGCAGGAGCGGCCCTTTCCAAATTGTCTGTAGATAAAACTTAGCGCTTGGAGAACTGGAAGCTCTTACGCGCTTTTGCCTTACCGTATTTCTTGCGTTCAACGACACGGCTGTCGCGGGTCAGGAAGCCTGCCGCTTTCAGCGCGCCACGCAAGGAGGGATCATAAAGCTGCAGCGCTTTGGAAACACCATGCTTTACCGCGCCGGCCTGACCGGACAGACCGCCACCTTTTACAGTTGCAACAACGTCAAACTGACCGTCGGTGCCTGTGATGGTGAAAGGCTGTGCTAGGATCATCTGCAGAACAGGGCGTGCAAAATATTCGTTTTGCGCCTTGCCGTTTACGATAACCTTGCCGGAACCTGGCTTGATCCAGACGCGGGCGACCGCATCTTTACGCTTGCCGGTTGCATAGGCACGACCAAGCGCGTCACGGACGGGCTCGCGTGGGGTCAATTCAACTTCGACAGCGGCGTTCTCGGTCACGGCCGCTTCGAGGCCTTCGAGTGTTTTGATTTCATCAGCCATGCTTATGCACTCCGCGTGTTTTTAGAGTTCATGGATTTCACGTCCAGAACCTCGGGGCTTTGCGCCTCATGGGGGTGTTCGGAACCAGCATAGACGCGCAGGTTGGTCATGATCTGGCGGCTCAGGCGGTTGCCGGGCAGCATGCGCTTGACCGCTTGGGTCACGATACGCTCAGGGTGTGCACCCTCAAGGATCTGTGCCTTGGTGCGTTCTTTGATCCCACCGGGGTGGCCAGTGTGCCAATAGAAGTTTTCTTCACGCTTCTTGCCGGTCATCTGGATTTTCTCGGCATTGATGACGATGACATTGTCGCCGCAATCCATGTGAGGTGTGAAGGATGGCTTGTGCTTGCCGCGCAAACGCATGGCAATGATCGACGCAAGACGGCCAAGGACGACGCCTTCAGCGTCGACGATGATCCATTTCTTGTCGATATCTGCCGGTGTTGCAGAAAAGGTTTTCATGGACGGAATTCCCGTTAATTTGGTGAAGGGGTTCAAAACCGAACCCCGCTATCTGATGGCTGGGTTATAAACACGCCCTTGGCCACGTCAAGCGACAGTTTCTCGAATTAATTGTTTTATAACAACGCGTTATAAATTAGGTATAATAATACCCCATATATCAGACGCTCAACTGCTCTGGCGGATTGTCCAGTAGCTGCCGCAGCCGCAAGATCGCCGCCTCAAAGTTCTCAAGTGGGACACCTGCATTCGCAGCAATGCGCACCGCATGAGGCGCGCGGGCATCACGGCACACGAATTCTTCGGCGGATCTGATCTGCACGCCTTGCGCTTCTGCCGCTTGGCAAAATGCACCGGCCCGCCAGCCCACCGGCAGTCGCAACCAAAGATAGGGCACATTCACCCGCCATCCCACGTCATAGCCGCCCAGAATGTTGACCGCACTTTGCACATAGGCATTAAAGCCTTTGCGCGTGTTTTCCGCCATCGTATCGATATCCGGGTGGGTCAGCAGCTTTGCGCAAAGATCAATCAAGGGCGTCGCAAGGCCAAAGCAATTATATTCTGCCACGCGGCGCAGATCAGGCGTGCGCCCTTCTGGGGCAATGGCAAAGCCGATCCGCAAGGCAGGCGTCAGGATCTTGGCAAGCGACGATATATACCAACCGCGTTCCGGTGCCAGCATCCGGTAGGTCGGTGCGCGCTCTACCCGCATGCGGTAACAGTCATCTTCGACGATCTGAATGTCATATTTACGCGCCACGCTGACCAGCTGCTCGCGGCGGGCCACGGGGGTAAAACTGCCGGTCGGGTTATGCACCTCGGGCGAGGTGCATAATATCTGCGCATCATGGTTTCGCGCGGCTTCCTCCATCGCCTCGGGAATGACGCCATCGGCATCCATCGCAATCGGGATCACATCGGCCCGCAGCAGTTCAGCAGCACGGCGAAACCCAGGATATGAGAGTTCTTCGATCAGGATGGCCGGTCGGCGGCCTTGCAAGATCGCCTGAAACACCAATGATAGCGCGTTTTGCCCCCCGTGGGACAGCACAACGTCGCTTTGGTCAAATGCGCCCAGCGGTGTTCCGGTCAGCCACCGCACGACAGCTTCGCGGGCGGGTTGGGCACCGATGCGGCTGGGGTAGTGCATCATGCCGGATGGCGGGTCTTGGGCCACCTCGGCCAGCAGTTTGCGGATCAACCCCGCCTGCCCTGCGGATGGTAAATGCGGTGAGAACATATTGACGTTGAAATGATTGTCTAGCTTTTGCGACTGGTGGGCAATCACGTCAATTTCGATTGGCCCATCCGGTTCGGGCGCAGGCGTCTTTGACGCCACAAAGGTGCCGCGGCCGACCTCTGCCACTAAGGTGCCGCTTTCGGTCAGCATCGTATAGGCGCGGGCCACCGTGCCCGGGGTGATCTGTAACGTCCACGCCAGATCACGCACGGGGGGCAGTTTATCGCCCTGTTTCAGGGCCCCGGTTTCAATGCCGTTTCGAATGGTTGCAACGACAGCCTTGTATTTGGGCCCCTGCCCTTGATCCAGTGATGGCTGCCAAATTGTACCCATTACAATCTTTCCCTTTTCAATTCATATTTGATTTTGTACCACTTTCATACGGTACACTTCAACATTGTGTCAATACAATATAGATATTAAGGAGATTATCATGACACAGACCCTTACCCTTTCCACTGAATCAGTGGCCATCCTCAATCAGCGCGGAACGCCTGTGCTGGCTGTTATTGCGGTAAAATTTGCGGTCTGCGTCACGAAAATGGCATCACGTCGCCGCACTCGCCGCGCCCTTGCAGTTCTTGAGCCATGGCAGTTGCGTGACGTGGGACTCACACCGAAAGAGGCTCATGATGAGTCAATTAAGGTGTTCTGGAAGGCATAACATCCCTGTGGTGCCAACCAGACCTCTTCACTTGGGCCGGTATATACCGGCCCTTTTTTCGATTGTATCAATACGCTGGATCACGCCTTAATTCGGCGGAATGGCATAGGTCAGCGACGCCCGTGCGACCGGTGCTTCCATCCCTTCGGAAAATACCAGCACATCGCAGACCGACAACAGCTTGCCCAGCTTTAGCAGGCGTGTTTTGGCAATCAGATCGACACCGGCCGCAGGTTTGCGCATGAAATCAATCGAACAGTTCGTCGTCACCGCCAGCGCCTTTGGCCCAATCCGCGCCAGCGTCATCAAATAGGCGCTGACATCGGCCAGCGCGAAAATCGACGGGCCTGACACGGTGCCACCGGGGCGCAAATGCCGGTTGTCCACCAACAACCGCGTGGTCAGATCGGTGTCGCTGACATGGTCAATCGCGAAATCATCAGCGACCTGTTTGAACACATCTTTCATGAAAATCGTTAACGCGTCGGCGTCCATCATTATCGGCATACTTGTCCTCCGTCATATGTCGGGGATAGGCTCCGGTAATTTCAGGGAGAGAGCAAGATGACAATTCTAGATATAGAGTATGACGCTGCGGTCGCACGGCTGACAATGAACGCACCGGACCGGCTGAACGCCCTGTCAGACGAAATGCTGGCAGCACTTCAGGCCACGCTTGACACCATCGCGCAGAACCCGTCGGTACGGGTCGTTATCCTTGCAGGCCATGGTAAAGCGTTTTGCGCGGGCCACGACCTAAAGCAGATGACAGCGATGCGGCAGGCCCAAGACGGTGGTGCCGCACAGTTCCGCGATCTGTTCGAACGATGCAGCGCCGTGATGGCGCGGATCCAGTCGATGCCGCAGCCGGTGATCGCGCAAGTTCATGGCATTGCCACAGCGGCGGGCTGCCAACTGGTGGCCACCTGCGATATGGTCGTCGCCGCCGAAGGCACGCGTTTTGGCGTCAACGGGGTGAACATCGGGCTGTTCTGCTCGACCCCGATGGTCGCCCTTAGCCGCAACATCCCCCGCAAACAGGCGTTCGAAATGCTGACAACCGGCAATTTCATCGAGGCCGATCGCGCCCGCGAGCTGGGCTTGGTCAATCGTGTCGTCGCAGCACAGGACCTGTCGGCCGAGACACAGGCCCTCGCCGACCAGATCGCGGGCAAGCTGGCGGTCGCAGTGAAAATCGGCAAACAGGCATTCTATGCGCAGCTGTCGATGCCCGTTGATCAAGCTTATGCCTATACCGGTGACGTCATGGTCGAAAATATGCTGCACCGCGATACGGAAGAAGGGATCAGCGCCTTTCTGGAAAAGCGTGATCCAACTTGGGAGCAATAAGGGGGAAACACTGGGGCCGGCTATTGTTTCCAAAACAATTAGGATTGTTGATATTATTTTTCTGGCAATTCGGGCAGAATTGGGGCACAAATAAGACAAGGCAGATGCCTTGATGATTTTGGGTCGCCGCCGGCGGAAGGTCCCTCCAGGTCAGCCTCTCACTGACCGACCGTTCCCGCAGCGGCGACCCCAAAAATCTCTCTTCTCCGACATTCCCATGACCTTACGCCACACGGCAAACTGCTTGTATCTATTGCGCTATGGCACATGCTGCCCTACATCGCTGGCATGACACAAACACTCCATATCATCGGCGGCGGAATGGCCGGATCAGAGGCCGCTTGGCAGGCCGCAAACGCTGGCATCCAGGTGGTGCTGCACGAAATGCGCCCTGATGTTGGCACATTTGCCCATCAAACGGGGTTCTTGGGCGAAATGGTCTGCTCGAATTCTTTTCGGTCGGACGATAGCGAACAAAACGCCGTTGGCTTGCTGCATTGGGAAATGCGCGCGGCGGGTGGCCTGATCATGGCAACGGCCGAAAAACACCGCCTGCCCGCAGGTGGTGCCTTGGCTGTCGACCGTGACCCCTTCGCAGAATCGGTGACGGCAGCCTTGATGGCGCACCCCAACATCACCGTTGAATACGGCGAGATTACTGAACTGCCCCGCGAGGGGCATTGGATCATCGCGACTGGCCCGCTGACCTCGGGTAACTTGGCGCAGGCGATTGCGGCCGAAACCGGTGCCGAAGCGCTCGCGTTTTTCGATGCAATCGCGCCGATTATCTATCACGAGAGCATCGACATGACGAAAGCGTGGATGCAATCGCGCTATGACAAGGGCGAGACAGAGGAAGAGCGCACCGCTTACCTGAATTGCCCGATGGATAAAGCCACCTACGAGGCATTTATCGACGCATTGCTGGCCGCTGAGAAGACCGAATTCAAAGAAGGCGAAACCGCAGGCTACTTCGACGGCTGCCTGCCGATCGAGGTAATGGCCGAACGGGGCCGCGAAACCTTGCGGTTTGGTCCGATGAAACCTGTGGGGCTGACCAACGCGAATGATCCGGACAACAAACCCTACGCCGTGGTGCAGCTGCGCCGCGATAACAAGCTGGGCACGCTTTATAATATCGTCGGGTTCCAGACCAAGATGAAATACGGTGCGCAAACAGATGTTTTGCGGATGATACCGGGGCTGGAAAACGCGTCTTTCGCGCGGCTTGGTGGTATTCACCGCAATACTTTCCTGAACTCTCCGACGCTGCTGGACGACCAGATGCGCTTGCGCAGCCAGCCCAACATCCGCTTTGCTGGCCAGATCACTGGCGTAGAAGGTTACGTTGAAAGCGCCGCGATGGGCTTGCTTGCCGGGCGTCTGGCCGTCGCCGAGATCAAAGGCGAAATCGCCACACCGCCGCCGCCCACCACGGCGACTGGCGCGTTGATCACCCACATCACCGGCGGGGCCGAAGCCAAGACATTCCAGCCGATGAACGTGAATTTCGGACTGTTTCCGCCGGTTGAGGGGCTGAAATCAGGCCGTCGGGGTCGCAAGGACCGTTACAAAGCCTATACCGACCGCGCCAAGATCGACTGGCAGGATTGGCTGAACGGCACCTCCGTTCCGGCGTGACATTCGTCACGCGGTTTGCGCCGTCCCCCACGGGGCCGCTGCATTTGGGGCACGCCTATTCCGCGTTGTTGGCTCATGACATGGCGCGTGCGGCTGGTGGTCAGTTCTTGCTCCGGTTCGAAGATACGGATCTGGAACGGTGCAAGCCGGAATACACCGCGCAAATCATTGATGATCTGACATGGCTCGGCATTACGTGGGATGCAGCGCCGTTGATGCAATCGCACTACTTTTATGACTATAATCAGAGTGTTGATCTGCTAATCTCAGCTGGTCTTACCTACCCTTGCGGGTGCAGTCGCAAGGATATCGCCGCGGCCATGGCCGCCCCACAAGAGGGCGCGCCGCATGCGGTATATCCCCAGACCTGCAAATCCCGCAGTATCGCCGATCGCGGGTCATCGGATGCGGTGCGCCTGCATATGGATCGCGCTTGTGCCAAAATCCCGGGGTCCGGTATGAGCTTTGAGGAAACCGGTTACTTAAAGAGCGGCATCCATCTGGTTGATAAGGATACACTAATTTCAGAAGTGGGTGATATTGTCATTGGTCGCAAAGACATTCAAACCGCTGCCTATTTCCTTGCCTCGGCCCTTGATGACATACGTCAGGGGATTACCCATGTGGTGCGCGGGGTTGATCTGTTTGACTTTACGCAAGTTCAGGTGCTGTTGCTTTCGTTGCTCGGTCACACACCGCCGGTCTACCATCACCATATGTTGATCCGGGATGACGATGGCAAAAGGCTGGCCAAGCGTGATGACGCCCGCGCGATATCTCTTTACCGGCGCGAAGGTGCCTCTCCGCAAGATATTCGTGATATGGTAGGGCTTTAGCGCTGGACCTTAATCCATAACATCAAGGGTTATCCGCTCAACACCATTATCGACCATTGTATAGAAACAATTGCGCCGACCGGTGTGACACGCCGCACCCGTCTGATTCACGCGGACCAACAAACAATCGCGATCACAGTCGATCCGTAACTCAACCAATTCCTGCACGTGACCACTGGTTTCGCCCTTGATCCAGAAGGATTTGCGCGAACGGCTCCAATACGTGACACGTCCGGTGGACAGTGTTTGGCTGACGGCCTCGGCATTCATCCATGCCATCATCAGCACCTCACCCGATACTGCATCCTGCGCGATGGCGGGGATCAGCCCCGCGTCGTTGTATTTCAATGTGCTTGGATCAAAATCCATGGGCTATCCGTTCATTTAATTTTTGCATCATCCGCGTGGTGGCTTATGTAGGGGGTAAGCGTAGAAAGGAACAGCCATGAGTGCCGATACAGACCTGATCAAGCTCTACTCCGCCAGGATTCTGGGATTGGCGGCTGACATTCCACATTTGGGGCGGTTGGATCATCCTGACGCGACCGTAACACGGCGGTCGCCCTTGTGTGGGTCAACCGTAACCGTTGATGTCGTTGTCGAGGATGGCAAGCTGGCTGAGCTGGGTCAGGACGTCAAAGCCTGCGCCTTGGGCCAAGCTGCTGCTGCCGTCGCGGGTCAGGCGGCGGTTGGCGCAACACTGGCGCAAGTTCAGACGGCACGTGACCAGTTAAAGGCAATGCTAAAAGGAAAAGGCCCCGTGCCTGACGCGCCCTTTGACGGGTTCGAGGTGCTGACCCCTGCCACGGAATACAAGAACCGCCATGCGTCTATCCTGCTGAGCATCGAGGCGATGGCCGAAGCGATGCAGCAGACCCAAACCCAAGACACAGCCCGAAACATCTGATTTTTCGTTTCTGACGGACCAAAAAAAACGCCGCACATCCCAAAGGATGGCGGCGCAAGGATGCGTTATTCATGTAGGCTCGCTTTGATCCAGAACCGAAAGGGACATTTCGGTGAATTCCGACGCTAAACAGGCAGTAAGGTCGGACGCATTAAGTTTGGGACAGATGCGTGTGTTAGATCAAAGCGCCACGAATGCGCAGGCAGAAGTCAAACAAAAGCGGGAAGGTGCAACCCGACAACCAAAATCACAACCAATGCGGCCATACCGGCCGCGTCCTGCAAAAGCGTGTCTTGCGACCGTTTCGCGATGGCTTTGACTGTCTTGATCATCGTCATTTGCGTGCTCCGTTTTCTGTTGCTCCTTTGTTCTCATTTTATTAACGCCCTGTAAAGAACTTTTTAAGAACATTTGTGAACAAAATGGAACGCCTTGATTTAACCCACTGATATCAAACGGATCGCTTCATCTTGGCGCATAAGCCACAACAGCATCCGTGCGGCTTTGCCCCTAGGGCTGGTCAGATCGGGATCGTCAGCCAGCAGCTTGCGCGCATCGGATTGCGCGATTTGCATCAGACCCGCCTGCCGTTCCAAGTCGGCAATGCGAAACCGCGGAACGCCTGATTGTGCCGTCCCGATCAAATCCCCCGTGCCGCGCATCTTGAGGTCGGTTTCAGCAATCACGAAACCATCTTCGGTCTCGCGCAGCACCTCAAGCCGTTGGCGACCGGTTTCCGTCATGGGTGCTTGATACATCAGCAAACAGGTCGACGCCGCCTGCCCGCGCCCGACACGACCGCGCAGCTGGTGCAATTGTGCCAGCCCAAAGCTTTCGGCGCGTTCAATCACCATGATGCTTGCGTTTGGCACGTCTACGCCTACTTCGATCACGGTTGTGGCGACCAGAACCTTGGTTTCACCGCGCTGAAAGGCGCGCATGGCGGCGTCTTTCTCTGCTGGGGGCATCTGGCCATGGACCAGCCCGACGATGCCTTCGCCCAAGGCCGCACGTAGCCGTTTGAAACGGGCGTCGGCGGCGATCAGATCGCTGACCTCGCTTTCTTCGACAAGCGGGCACACCCAATAGCATTGCCGCCCTTCGTCAATCGCTGCGCACAAACGGCCGACAACTTCGTCGATGCGGTCCGTGCTGACCAGCGCTGTTCGGATCGGTTTGCGCCCGGGCGGTTTTTCGTCCAGCACAGACACGTCCATATCGCCATATTGCGCCAGCGCCAAAGAGCGCGGAATTGGCGTGGCGGTCATCACCAAAACATCGGCCAGCTTGCCTTTTTGCCCCAGCTCAAGCCGCTGGCGCACGCCAAACCGATGCTGTTCATCGACCACAGCAAGGCGCAAATCACCAAAGCTGACATCAGCCTGAAACACAGCATGGGTGCCCACAAGGATCTGGATATCGCCTTTCTCGAGGGCTGCCAATTTAGACCGCCGTTCGGCACCCTTGTCCCGGCCGGTCAGAATTTCCAACACAACGCCCGCCTGTTCCGCCAAGGGTTGCAGGCCTTCAAGATGTTGCCGTGCAAGGATTTCTGTCGGGGCCATCAACACGCCCTGACCGCCTGCCTCAACAGCAGCGAGCAATGCCATGAAGGCGACCAGCGTTTTACCTGCCCCCACATCGCCCTGCAAAAGACGGTTCATCCGCTGTACACTGGCCATATCCTGCCCGATTTCGGCAATTGCGCGGGTCTGCGCGCCGGTTGGTTTATACGGAAGTGCGGCCAAAACGCGGCTTTGCAAGCGCCCGTCACCGGTGCTTGATCGGCCCTTTTTCCGCCGATCCTTTGCCCGTGCCAATGCCAGCGTGAGCTGATGCGCCATCAACTCGTCATAAGCGAGACGTTCGCGCGCAGGGGCTGTCGCCGACAAGTCACCTTGGCTTTCGGGCTCATGAGCAGCCTCGACCGCAGCCCCAAAATCCGGCCAATTTGATTTGGCTTTTTGGCTCGGGTCGATCCATTCGTCAAAAACTGGCACGCGGGTCAGGGTCGCGCGCGTGGCCTTGTACATCAGCTTTTGCGTTATCCCGCTGGTAAGCGGGTAGACAGGTTCAAACGTCGGTATCTGATCTGCGTTTTCTTCTGCGACGACGAAATCAGGGTGAACCATCTGCGCCATTCCATCGAAAAACTCGACCTTGCCGGACACGATCCGACGCGATCCTTCAGGCAACTGGCGCTTCCAGTAATCGCCGCGGGCATGGAAAAAGACCAACTGAAAAGCAGTACCGCTGTCTTCGACGTGAATGCGGTATGCCCCGGTCTTGTTGGCAGGGGCGCGGTGCGGCCCGACTGTGACAGCAACGGTCACGGTTGCAGGCAAAACCGCGTCCTTCAGGGTGGCTTGCAAGCGGCGGTCGATGCCGGAATATGGCAATGTAAACAACAGGTCACGCGGCGCTATGATGTCCAGTTGCGCGAAATGCTGCGCGGTCTTGGGGCCGACCCCTTCAAGGGTTTCAAGCCCGGCAAACAGCGGGAAAAGCGGTTCCGGCCTGCCCGTCATGCGCCCGCAATCAGGTCAAGCCACGCATCTTCGTCCAAGATCTCGATGCCCAGTTCCGCCGCTTTCTTGGCTTTGGACCCGGCACCGGGCCCCGCCACCAGAATATCCGTCTTGGCACTGACAGAACCCGAGACCTTGGCCCCCAAGCGTTCTGCGCGCGCCTTTGCCTCTGCGCGAGTCATTTTTTCAAGCGTTCCGGTAAAGACTACGGTTTTACCATCCACCGGAGAGCCTTGCGTGTCAGGGCGCGTCGAATCCTGAATAGAAAGCTCGGCCACGAGCCGGTCAATTGATGCGCGCTCGGCCTCTTGGGCAAACGTCTTGATCAGGGATTGCGCCATCACTTGCCCCACACCGTCCACGCCGATCAAATCGTCCCAAGCGGGTCCCGCCCCATCGCGTGCACTTTCCATTGCAGTCACAAAGGCCTGCCACGTCCCGTAATGTAGCGCGATCAGGTTCGAAGCCGCCTCGCCTACATGGCGAATACCAAGGGCAAAAATCAGACGTGCTAGGGGTATGTTTCTTTTTTCCTCAATCGCTTGGAAAAGTTTGCTGGCAGATTTATCCCCCCAGCCCTCGCGGTTCTTCAGCTGCTGGACGCCTGATCCATAGCGGGCTTGGAGGGTAAAGATGTCGGCGGGCTCGGCGATCCAGCCATCGGTGTAGAATTGTTCGACCTGTTTTGCGCCCAGACCGTCGATATCAAACGCAGCACGCGAGACGAAATGCTTTAGCTTTTCAACGGCTTGTGCGGGGCAAATCAATCCACCCATACAGCGCCGGACGGCATCGCCTTCTTCGCGAATAGCATCACTGCCGCATTCGGGGCAGACGGTTGGAAAGATGAAAGAAACAGAAGTTTCAGGACGCTTGGAAAGATCAACATCTGCAATCTTGGGAATCACGTCACCAGCACGGTAGACCTGCACCCAGTCGCCAATGCGGATATCCTTACCGTCCCTAATCTCGTTGCCCTTGCTGTCTAGGCCTTTGATATAGTCCTCATTGTGAAGGGTGGCGCTCGACACGACGACTCCGCCAACGGTAACCGGTTTGAGACGCGCAACAGGTGACAAAGCCCCCGTGCGGCCAACTTGAATGGTGATATCCTTGAGGGTGGTCCAAGCCAACTCGGCCGGAAATTTATGGGCAATAGCCCAACGCGGCGTGGTCGATCGAAACCCCAGCCGTTCCTGAAGCGCAAGGTCATTTACCTTATAAACGACGCCATCGATATCATAACCAAGCGTCGCGCGTTGTGCTTCGATCTTGCGGTAGTGGTCAATCATGTCAGAGACCGAGACACATAATTCCGTCAAAGGGTTCGTCTGGAACCCCATGTTTTCCATCTTCTTGATCGCTTCAAATTGTGTCTCACCAAGGGGTTCTGATAACGCCCCCCATGCATAGGCAAAGAATTTCAGCGGCCGGGCACGGGTGATTTCAGCATCAAGTTGCCGCAAAGATCCAGCGGCCGCATTGCGTGGATTTGCAAAAGGCTTGCCGCCGCGTTCACTCTGGCGGGCGTTTAAAGCATCAAAATCCTCATGGCTCATATAAACTTCGCCGCGCACTTCGATCAGGTCCGGTGCGGCTTCAAGCTGTTGCGGGATCGTCTGCAACGTGCGTGCGTTTGCGGTGACATTTTCGCCGATTGCCCCGTCGCCGCGTGTCGCCGCCTGTACCAGCAGGCCGTTTTCATAGCGCAAGGAAAGCGAAAGACCGTCAATCTTGGGTTCCGCCGTGAAGAGTAAGTCCGCATCTGGGGTCAAACCGAGGTATTTTCGGATACGCCCGTCAAATTCGACAACGTCCTCGTCTTCAAAAGCGTTCCCCAAGGAAAGCATCGGTATTTCGTGAGCAACCTTTGCAAAGCCCGAAGTCGGGGATGCCCCGACCTTTTCAGTCGGGCTATCCTCGCGTTTAAGATCAGGGAAGCGCGCCTCGATCTCACTATTGCGCTTTTTCAGGCGGTCATATTCGGCGTCCGAAATTTGCGGCGCGTCTTCGCTATAATACTCCGTGTTCGCCCGAGCCAGAATCGTCGAGAGGCGCATTAATTCTTCGGCGGCTTGTTCCTTGCTAAGGTCTTGAACTTTGATACTTTCTGCCAATGATCTGCCCCTGCCTATTTCCAGTACAAGGGCATAAATACGCAGCGATCTAAGGCAGGTCTAGCGGATTTGACGCAGTTTTTGTTCTATACGCCGACCGCAAGCCTTTGAGGGGAAGATAGCGAAGACGGTTCCGGATCACGCAATACATAGCCACGGCCCCAAACAGTTTCGATGTAGTTTACGCCACCCGTCGCGGTGCTAAGCTTTTTACGAAGCTTGCAAATGAAGACGTCGATAATCTTTAATTCAGGCTCATCCATGCCGCCGTAAAGGTGATTCAAGAACATCTCTTTGGTCAAGGTGGTACCCTTGCGCAGGCTGAGCAATTCAAACATCTGATATTCTTTGCCCGTCAGGTGCACTGTCTTATCGTCTACGGTCACTGTTTTGGCATCCAGATTTACTGAAACCTGGCCCGTTTGGATGACCGATTGGGAATGCCCTTTTGACCGGCGGATAATCGCATGAATGCGGGCGACCAGTTCTTCGCGATGAAAGGGTTTGGTCAGATAGTCGTCAGCACCAAACCCGAAACCCTTGATTTTGCTTTCTGTATCGTCGGCACCTGACAAGATCAAAATTGGTGTCTCGATTCGGCTCAAACGCAATTGGCGCAATACCTCATGACCGTTCATATCGGGCAGATCCAGATCCAGCAGAATAAGATCGTAGTCATACAGCTTTGCTAGATCTATTCCCTCTTCTCCCAAATCGGTTGCATATGTATTCAAGTTCGCATGTGTCAGCATCATTTCGATGCTTTTGGATGTTGTAGGATCGTCTTCTACCAGCAATACGCGCATTCATTTTCTCCGCTCGATTAAATTTGGATACAATCCGTACCGTGAACAAAATTACTTAATCACACGTTAATGATGATGGTAGCTTAGCAAAGCAACTTAAAGTTGTCTATATTTTTGAAGCGCTGTTGCCCGCAAAGCAGCTTCTCCGTGTTCAGATACCGCTCGAACCCACTCCATAAACTCATCATTGCTGATTTGATAGCGCGTCAGCGCCTCTGATTGACTGATCAATCCATATACGACCCCCCGCACAACAGCCGCCTTTCGTGATGCCACCCACCTTCGCGTCGTTTGATCTGGAAGGTCCGCTTGCGTGAACGTTGATCCATCTGGCAAAGTTACAGCCCGAGGCCCCACTACCTTTTTTAAATACATATTACTCACCCAACACTGATATAGGGTGCATTCTGCGCGTTCTGATCTTAAAGACACCTAAAGGCCACCCCTTGAGAATACGGCGCATTTTCATATATATCGCCTTAAACCTCCCGGAGTATTGCCATGCCTCTCGATCGCACCCCGCCGCTCAATTCATTAGGGTTCGCAAAAACCCCGGCTGAAACCCGCGTTGTCGTTGCCATGTCAGGCGGCGTTGACAGCTCAGTTGTGGCTGCGATGCTGGCCGAAGAAGGTTACGATGTTGTGGGCGTCACCCTGCAACTTTACGACCACGGTGCTGCCTTGGCGAAAAAGGGCGCATGTTGTGCGGGTATCGACATTCACGATGCACGCCGTGTGGCCGAAACCATGGGCTTTCCCCATTACGTGCTAGACTATGAAAACGTCTTCAAGGACGCCGTGATTGACGAATTTGCCGACAGTTATCTGGGCGGTGCGACGCCCGTGCCCTGCATCCGCTGCAACGAGAGGGTGAAATTCAAGGATCTGCTTGAAACAGCCAAGGATCTTGATGCCGATTGCATGGCCACCGGCCACTATATCCAACGTAAAATGGGCGATCACGGGGCCGAACTCCACAGCGCGGCCGATGCCAATCGCGATCAAAGCTACTTCTTGTTCTCAACCACCCCTGAACAACTGGACTACCTACGATTCCCGCTTGGCCACCTGCCGTCAAAGGATGAAACCCGTGCCTTGGCTGCCAAATACGGGTTGATCGTCGCTGACAAACCCGACAGCCAGGACATCTGCTTCGTCCCCAACGGCGACTACGCCGCCGTGATCCGTAAATTGCGCCCCGAAGCTGAAAATCCCGGTGATATCGTGGATCCGGATGGCAATGTTCTGGCCCGCCATGACGGCGTGATCAACTACACCATCGGCCAACGCCGTGGCCTCGGAATCGGCGGGCTCGCTGACCCGCTCTACGTGGTGAAACTCGACGCCGACAAAGCACAGGTCGTCGTCGGCCCCAAATCGATGCTCGCCACCCGCAGCGTTCCGATCCGCGAAATTAACTGGCTCGGGGACACCCCGCTTATGTCGCAATCCGAATGGCCGATCTGCGTGAAGATCCGCTCAACCAGACCGCCGATCGACGCAATCTTGCGTCCCTTGTCGGACACCACGGCAACGGTTGAACTGCTCACCCCCGAACAAGGCGTCTCGCCCGGTCAGGCTTGCGTCTTCTACGACCCCGAAAGCTCTCGTATATTTGGCGGCGGATGGATTCACAAAGGATAAACCAAGGAAATAATCATTCCAAATGGCCTAAAATCCCGGGGAGTTTGAGGGGCAGCGCCCCTCATTCCATCCTCAAGACTTTATCCCATCCGATCCAGAACAGCCCGTGCCGCCCGTAGTCCCGGCGCATCACCGCCCCGCCCAAGGCGCTCCATCGTCAAATCCATGGCCACTTTCTGCGCGTCAGGCTTGTCCAGCACCTGCGCCAAGCCCGCAGCAATTTTGTCAGCCATACAGTCGGGCCCCAAAAACTCTGGTACAACCCGCGTGTCGGACACCAAGTTCACCAACGTCACCGTGTCGATCAGCGCCATTGCCTTGATCAACCGAAAGCTCAACCAATGCATCCGATACGCGATCACCATCGGCGTTCGTGCGGCAGCAAGCTCCAAAGACACGGTCCCTGATGCAGCTAAGGCCAAATCAGCCGCCCTAAAGGCCGCCCGCTTTCGGGCCTGCGCCTGTTCTCTCGGAACCCCGCGTGGATCAAGGATGATCGGCTCTATCGGCCAGTCTTGCGTCGCCGCCAACACTGCATCGGCAACAGGACCAGCGGCAGGGATGACCACGCGCAGCGCGGGAAGACCCTTTGCAAACAGCCCGACCGCCTCGCCAAACACCCCAGCCAGCTTCGCCACTTCCGACCGACGCGAGCCGGGCAGCACCATCAACAAGGGTGTATCCCCGATATCAAACATTTCGCGAAAGGCGGTCGCGTCATCCTGTGTCGCCACAGGCTCTGCCACAACCGGATGGCCGACGAAATCGCACGCCATGCCATGGGCCTGCATCAAGGGCGGCTCAAAGGGAAACAACGCCAGCACATGATCAATATAGCGCGCCATCTTTTTGGCACGCCCCGGCCGCCACGCCCAAACTGTCGGTGCGACGTAATGGACCGTGCGAATATTGGAACGTGCCTTGACCCGCTTGGCCACACGAAGGGAAAAATCCGGGCTGTCGATGGTGATCATCACATCGGGCTTGGCGGCAATCACCGCGTCGGCGGTTTCATTGATGCGGGCCATCAAGGCGCGGTATTTCGGCAAAATCTCGGCAATTCCCATGACCGACAGTTCGGACATGTCAAAGCGGCTTTCCAGACCTTGCGCCGCCATCTCGCTGCCGCCGATCCCTTGGAATGTCACATCCGGCCGCAGCGATTTTAACCCGGCCATCAAAGCACCACCAAGGCGGTCGCCCGAAGGTTCCCCCGCGATGATGAACACCTTCATGGCGTTGCCCGCGACCACAGCACCAGCCCAAGATCGTCTGCTAAGGTTTTGCAGCGCTCGGGTTCAAGGATAATAACATTGCCCGCCGCAATCACCACGCCCGCCAACCCTGCTTTATGGGCGGCCTCAAGCGTTGCTGGTCCAATGGTCGGCATATCGACAAGGCGGCTCTGGTTCGTCTTCGGGCCTTTGAACAAAATGGCCGCAGCTGTTTTCACCCTTTGGGGCAATGTCGCCAGCAGGTGATCCGTGCCGCCTATCGTTTCGATGCCGTAAACCTGACCGCCGCCAACGATACAGCATTGACCAATGTCCATCGGGGCCAGTGTTGCCACCACGTCTGCCGCGCGCGCAGCATCTTGCGCCATCTGTGCGTCCGGTGCTTTACCGCTTAGAATGCCAGGCACGGCCAGAAGATCGGGCGCAAGGTCATGGGCGGCCAAAACCGTGAAACCCGCGGTCTCGAAAATATCGATCAAGACCCGCAACGCACCATCGTCGCCCGCGCCTAACGCCTTTTGGAATGTGGGAACCAAGGGCATGGTCAGCGCATCCAGCTTTGACGGATCAAAAGCCGGTCTTGGCACAGCGCCGCACAAGCACAGCTGCGTAACGCCCAGATCTTGCAGGGATTTAATCATGGACCCAAGGGTTTCAAGCCGAAAGCTTTGATCGACATCCAGCCCTTCAACGGCCACGCCCTCATACCCACAGATCACGGGCGGCTTGGATTGGGCCGCAGCCACGCGTTGGGGCAATCCGCCGCCCCCGGCGATCAGCGCCAGCATCAACCCGGCGTCAGGAAATGGCGGCCGGTATCGGCCATGACAAAGTCAACGATCTCGCGGACATAGTCACTGCTTGTCTCGTCGCCCAAGCGTTGGGCACGGTCGTGGAATGTCCCCTCGCCCTGCGCCAACATCTGGAACGCGGCGCGCAAGGCGGTGATGTCTGCGCGCGCAACACCGCGCCGTTTCAGACCGACCAAATTCAACCCGTCCAGCACGCCGCGCGGTGCCTGCACCAGCCCGTAGGGGATCACGTCATTGGTCACCATGGTCACCGCGCCAATGATGGCACCGCGCCCGATGCGCACAAACTGGTGGATGCCCGCCAGACCGCCGATGATGACGTCGTCTTCGATGATGCAATGTCCGGCAACAGCCGCGTTGTTCACCACAATCACGCGGTCCCCTAGAATAGCATCATGGGCAATGTGGCAGCCGGCCATAAACAGCCCGTCATCGCCGACACTGGTCAAACCACCGCCTGCTTCGGTGCCGCAATTCATCGTGACATGTTCACGAATCCGGTTGCGTTTGCCGATCACAAGGCGGCTGGCCTCGCCTTTGAATTTCAAATCCTGAGGGATTTCACCAATCACGGCAAAGGGAAAAATTACCGTGTCGGCACCCACTTCGGTGCGACCGGTCACGATGGCATGCGATTTGATCTCGACATTTGCATGGATCACCACCTGCGCCCCGATCACGCAAAACGGACCGACGCTGGCCGAAGGATCAATCTGCGCGCCGTCTTCGATCACCGCACTGGGGTGAATGCCAGCCATTACGATAGATCCATCATCGCTGTAAATTCGACTTCGGCGGCCATTTCACCATCAACCGTTGCCACGCCTCCAAATTTCCAGACCTTGCCGCCGGGTTTGCCGCGCAAAGTCGTCAGTTCCATCCGCAACACATCACCGGGAACAACCTTGCGCCGGAATTTGCATTTGTCGATGGCCATGAAATAGACCTTCATCTCTTTATCAGCCATCTCGAGGGTCACACCGACCATCACGGCAGAAGTTTGCGCCATCGCCTCGATAATGGTAACTCCGGGCATGATCGGCATGCCGGGGAAATGCCCCTGAAAATGCGGTTCGTTCATGGTGACATTTTTGATGCCCACTGCGCTTTGCGTGCCATTGATGTCGATCACCTTATCCACCAGCAAGAACGGATAGCGGTGCGGGATAATCCGCTGGATCATCTGGATATCGGCACTTGGCAGCGTGTCAGTCATTGCGGGTCCTGTCTGTTGAAAAACTTTGATATGGCTACCAATATTGGCGGCTATGAGCAAGCGTCGGGGGGCAAGCGTCGGGCTGGTTCTGCCGCTAGTTCTTGCCGCTGCCCAAGGAGGCATCAAGCCGCGCGATCGCCTCGTTTGTGATGTCGATCGCGTTGGCGCTGATAAAGACTGAACGCCGTTCAAGGATCACCGCAGCACCTGAATCGCGCATCATTTTCTCAAGAACCGGCCCTGCTGCGTTCAAAAAGACCTCGCGTTCTTTTTCGACAAGCTCGTTCAGGGCACGGCTTTTGGCGGCTTGGGTCGCGCGCATATCCTGAACCTTTGCATCAAAGGCGTCTGCAAGATCGCGAAAGGATTCTGGGCTCAGGGCGGCGCGCTGCGCGGTCAGCTTTTTCTCTTCCTCCCCTAAATCGGCTTCGATCTGCCGATTTTCAGCAGAAAGCGTTGCCCCTTGGGCTTCTAGATCGCGTGCGACCCGCAGACCAAAGGCGCTTTCGTTGAAAACACGGTCAGAATCAATCGTCAGGATCGGACTTTGGACAAGCGGGCGATCCCCCACCGGCGGCGTTGTTTGCGCGGCTCCCGGCACCGCCCCGAAGGGCAGCACCGGGATCAGGCAGATCATTAATGCCCGAAAAAGCCGCATCACCGGATCAGAAATCCGTTCGGAGTGTGACTTCAAACTTCTGTTCTTGGTCAAAGTCTTCTTTCTTGAGGGCCTTTGACACGTTGAACTGAAGCGGGCCAACTGGGGTGTCCCAGAACAAGGATAGCCCGATGACATGGCGGAACGAACCGGCTTCACCGACCACAGTGCCGCCATTAAAATTCACGTCCGACAAGTCCCACACATTGCCGACGTCATAAAAGACGCCGCCGCCAATGCCGTATTCTTCGGGCAAGCCCAGCGGGAATTCCGCCTCGAAACGGGCGACCACATACATATTGCCACCCAAGGGATCGTCGAAACCGGCCGATTGGTCGCGCGGCCCGATACCACCCGATTCAAACCCGCGCAGGATGGACGGACCAATCACGAAACGGTCCGCAACCCGGTTGTTGCCTTCGCTCCAGGCCAGTGCACCGCCCTCAAGCGTGGCCCGCAATGTGACTTCTTCGTTCAGGATACGCTTTTCGCCGATGACCTTCGCCGTGGTCTTGATGAACTTGGAATCACCGCCAAGACCGGCGAAATCCTGACCGAATTGGACCAAGTAGCCTGCCGTCGGATCCAAGCCGGTGCGGCGGGTATCATAGCTGTAGGTATAGCCCAAGGACGACGCGACCTGCGATCCCGCGGCAATATCATCCGCAATCACGGGACCGTTTACGGGTGTAGACCTCTCGATCATCTCGAGATCGTCATAGGAATAGCGCAGGGTCAGATTGCCATTCTCGCTGACCGGGAACGACAGGCTTGGCTGGAAAATCGCCCTCTTGGTGTCAAAGCTTGAGAACGACGAATTGGTTTCGGCGTAATCAAGGTTCAGGCCAAACGCCACATCGCGCCCCAGCAGGCTGGGTTCAACAAAGCTAAGCCCATAGCGGCGGGCGTCCGTGGCCGTGCTGACCGACAAGGACAGCTTTTGACCGCGCCCAAGGAAGTTTTCCTCGGCAAAGCTGATGGCAACGCCTACGCCGTCATTTGATGAAAACGTCCCGCCAAAGTTCAAAGAGCCTGTCGGCTTTTCCTCAACGTTGACGTCAACGACGATCTGCTCGGGGCTTGACCCTTCGCGGGCGTTCACTTCGGCAGTCTCGAAATAGCCCAACGCACGGATGCGTTCCGCGCTTGCCCGGATTTCACGCGGGTTAAAGGGGTCGCCTTCAACACTGTCAAACTGCCGGCGGATAACGCGGTCCAGCGTTGTCGTGTTGCCTTCGATATCGATACGTTCGACGAAAACCCGCGGCCCACGCGAGATGCGATATTCAACATCCAGGGTCAAATCACGCTCGTTGCGGGTGATAATGGGTTCGACGCGCAGGAAATCAACACCGTCACGGATCGCTTTGCGTTCCATCCGGGCGATGTCGGTTTCAACCAAGGATGGCGAATAAACCGCACCTGACTTGGTCTTGATGACGTCCATGTAATCTTGGGCGTTAACGCCGTTGATTGTTGAACTGACCGTCAATTCGCCGAAGTTGAACTGCTGACCTTCTTGCACGTTGAACTGCACGAAATAGCCGTCTCGTTCTTCGGTCAGTTGCGCGTTCACAGCGGAAATCCGCATATCGACATAGCCGCGTGACAAATAGAATGTGCGCAACAGCTCCCGGTCAAGATCGGTGCGTTCAGCCACAAACGTGTCGCGCTTGACCAAGCGGCGGAACAGGCCTGCCTGCTTGGTGCCCAGCACACGGCGCAAACGACGGTCGGAATAGACCCGGTTACCGACAAAGCTTAGCCGTTCGATTTCGACGTTATCGCCTTCGAAAACTTCAAAGATCAGATCGACGCGGTTCTGGCTGCGTTTGATGATCTTGGGCTGAACCCGCGCTGCGATGCGCCCTTCGTTGCTGTACGCTTGGGCGATGGCGTTGGCGTCTTTTTCCGCCTGCGACGGGTTAAATACACGACGTTCATTCGAGCTGATCAGCGCAGCAAGCGCTTCGTCTTTGATGCGGGCGTTCCCCTCAAAGCTGATGCGGTTGATCGTGGGGTATTCGACGACGTTGATCACCAGCGTGTTGCCGCGCGGTTCAATCGTAACCGATTCAAACAATCCGCTGGCAAGCAGGTTCTGATATGCATCGTTCAATTCGCCACCGCTGATCGCACGACCGCGTGCGATTCCGGCGCGGCTTAGGACGGCGCTGTCGCCAATCCGTTCGTTGCCGTTGATCTGAACTGTGTTGAATTGATAGCTTTGCGCCTGTGCTACGGGGGCTGGAATTAAACAAGCCACTGATAGCATTACACAAACTGATAAACTACGAATTGATTTTGCAACCGGCATATAGACCGCTGCGTCGGTGGATTTTCCCCACCTGTTATTCTGCCTCATGTGCCCTACCCGCTTTAATTGATCATCTTTCTTTCCTGACTAGACAGATTAACGGGGTTTGTCAAAAGCAAGAGGCTGCCAAACACCTTATATAGGGGGTCTGGCAGCCATTTTTATCATCATGAAGTGGTAAGGGATGCTTGGCGTTAAAGCGATCCCAGCCAGCCCCCCGCGGCGAGGGCAAGGGCCAACGTGCCGATGTACAGGGCACGATCCCAGTTCAAATCTACCAAAAGGCTAAGTCCGCGGTAGCTTGTCTTCATCGTCTGCATTGCGAAATCCTTTGCTGCGTTGCCCAATCCTTACCAAGCAATTAAGGCGAGGTTTTGGCGAAATGTGGCAGGAATTGGGCAAGGCGGTGATTTTTCGCTGAACGGTCCACGATTTATGGGCAGAAAAGGTCATTCCCCAAGGCAAATACCATCAACCCCAGCACCATCGTCAGACCAATGGTCATCAAGATCCGCAGCGCACCGTCGCTGGGCGGCTTTCCGGTAACGGCCTCATAGGCGTAAAACACCAGATGCCCCCCATCCAACGCAGGCACAGGAAACAGGTTCAACAGCCCGACTGCGGTCGACAGCACAGCGATAAAATAGATAAAGCTTTGCGCGCCCTGCGATGCCATCGCCCCCGACGTCTGTGCAATGCCGACAGGTCCGCTAAGGTTACAGGTGCTGATATTGCCGACGATCATATGTTTAAGGCCGGACAGCGATCCTTGAATAATGCGACCGGTGTTTTCGACCCCGCCCCACAACGCCTCAAAAATGCCAGGCGTCGTGGTTGCCGTATCAAAGGCAGTCCCGCCCACAATGCCGATGCGCATCTGGGACTTGAACGTACCGTCAGGCTGGGGTTCGTCGGTCACCTTGGGACGCATCGTGAATTCCAGCGTTTCGCCGTCGCGCCAGACGGTCAGCAACAGCGGCGCACCCTCCGAGGATTCGACCTTTTCCTTAAGCTGTTTGAACGCGAATATCGGCGTTCCATCGACAGCTGTGATAACGTCGCCTCCGATCAATCCGGCCTCAAAGGCGGCGGATTGCGGCATCACTTGCTTGATCAGCGTGGGCATCAGATAGGGGCCCTGCACGGTGATGGTTTGCCCGTCGCGGCGCACCTGGTATTCTAGGGATTCCGCGACAGGTACCGCTGCAAATGCATCAGAATAGGCGGTGTCATCCAGCGCTGGCGGGATGGTGACGCCACCCACGCTGATGATCTCGTCGCCGGGTTCAAGCTGCGATCCTTCATACGGAAGCGCGCGCATTTCCCCCACCGTCAACGGGTCCTTGGCAACGCCAACCGACAGGGCCACGGCGGCAAAGATCAGGATCGACATGATAAAATTGAACGCGGGCCCCGCCGCAACGGTCGCCGTGCGTGCCCAAAGCGGGGCACCATGCATCGTGCTGCGCAACCGGACGGGATCGGCCTGCGCCTGCTCCATCGCGGCTGTATCCTTGCCCGATGCAGCATTGGCGTCGCCCGCAAATTTCACGTATCCGCCAAAGGGCAACGCAGCCAGCTGCCAGACTGTGCCGTGCTTGTCGGTGCGCGAAAACAGGACCGGCCCGAAGCCAAGCGAAAACACATCAGCGTGAATGCCTGACCAGCGCCCGACAATATAGTGGCCGTATTCATGGACCGCCACGATTACCGACAACGCGATGACAAAGGCCAGCAAAGTCCAGATGAGCCCGCTAAACTGCGGAATCAGTGCAAAAATGTCCAAAACGCTACCCTGCCCTTTTATTGATCACGGCTTTTGCCGCCTGCCTTGCCAGATGGTCAACTTGGGCGACGTTATCAAGGGTCATGTTGGCATCAATAAGGCTGCTGTCCGAATTTAACTGGTCCAGCGTGTCTTCGACCACCTCTGCCATCTGCGGAAATCGCAAGCGACCGTCGATAAAGCCGTCGAGCGCGATTTCCTTGGCCGCGTTGAAAACCGCCCCAGCCATGCCGCCGCGCGCCATCACCTCGCGGGCCAGTCGCAAGGCGGGCCAGCGGACCTCGTCGGGGGCGCGGAAGTCAAAGCTGCCGATCTTGGCCAGATCCAGCCGTTCCACAGGCAACGTCTGGCGGTTGGGGTGGTGCAACGCAAAGCCGATGGCATGGCGCATGTCAGGTGGCCCAATATGCGCCATCAGCGCCCCGTCGTTGAACCCGACCAAGGCATGGATCATCGACTGGGGGTGCACCAGCACTTCGATCTGCGCGGGGTCAATTCCAAAATATTCACGTGTTTCAATAACTTCCATGGCTTTGTTAAACATGGACGCTGAATCGATCGTGATCCGCTGTCCCATGTCCCAATTAGGATGGTTCGACGCCTGTTCCAGCGTCGCACCTGCCAGTTTGTCCAAAGGCCAATCGCGAAACGCCCCGCCGCTGGCCGTGATAATGATCCGCTCGACGGCGGCCATATCCTCGCCGATGAGCGCTTGGAAAACGGCGGAATGTTCACTGTCTACCGGCAGGATTGCGGCACCGTGCGCTCGGGCGGTGTGCAGCATCAGCTTGCCGGCGCAGACCAGCGATTCCTTGTTGGCCAGCGCCAATGTTGCACCTTGCTGCAGCGCCTCGATCCCCGGTGCAAGGCCTGCCGCGCCGACAATCGCGGACATCACCCAATCCACAGGGCGGGTCGCAGCCTCGCGGATGGCGTCTGCACCGGCGGCGCAGTGGATGCCGCTGCCGTGCAAGGCGTCGCGCAGATCGTCCAGCAGGTGATCATGGGCGGTCACGGCAATGTCAGCCCCAAGGCGGCGCGCGTCCGCAGCCAGCTGCGCGATATTGCCCGCCCCCGTCAGCGCCACGACGTCATAGGTGTCTGGCGCACGCGCAATCAGGTCAATGGTGTTCTGCCCGATAGAGCCGGTGGCCCCGAAAATACTAATCCGTCGCATCTGACCGGATCAATTCAAGCCGGGCGTGATGGCCAGAAACTGGCCGATAATCAACAAAAACAGCGCCGCGCCCAGCATCCCGTCAAACCGGTCCAACAGACCGCCGTGGCCCGGAATAAGGTTCGAGCTGTCCTTGACCCCGACCCGACGTTTCATACCGGATTCTGCGATATCGCCCATTTGCGACGCCATCGACATCGCAATCGATACGCCAACAAGCTGATACCCGACGCCTGTATTGATCGAGAACAACATACCCACAATCGCGGCCCCGACCCAGCCCGCAGCCGTGCCGGACCATGTTTTCTTGGGGCTGACCTTGGGCCAGAATTTAGGCCCGCCGATCGCACGCCCCGCAAAATACCCGACCACATCTGTAACAACGACCACCAGCACCAGCCACATCATCCAGCCAAAGCCGAAATCATCGCGCACTTGCGCCAGTCCAAACCCGGCCAGCACAATCAGCACGGTAAAGCACATGAAAACCGTCCGGTGTTTTTCAAGCTGGCCAAAGCCGACCATCGCAGGGGCCAGCAGGATCGGGAGCGCAAAACCAATGGGCAGATACATCGCGGCCAATGTGGCCCCTCCGACCAGCAGGCCAAGCTGCCAGCGCAAATCGCGCTTTTCAGGGTTCAGCATCAACATCAATTCCCACGCCATCACACCGCAGATCGCCGCGATCATCAGATGGAACAGATGACCACCGACAAATATGCCACCCAGACCGATGATAACCATCGCAATGCCCGACCCCACGCGCGCAGTCAGGTCCGACCAGCGTTCCGAAGATGATGTCATGATGCCCCTCCCGGCGATGTGGTCATTTTGCGACGGCACCAAAGCGGCGATCTCTCACGCCAAAGGCCGCGCAAAGAAGGCCAAATTCCTCTTTCGAAAAATCAGGCCACAGCGTGTCGATAAATTCATATTCCGCATAGGCCGATTGCCAGAGCAAAAAGTTGGAAATCCGTGCCTCGCCGCTGGTGCGGATCACCAGATCGGGATCTGGCAGCACATGGGTATCCAGATAGCGGGGCAGCGTTTCTTCATCCACGTCCTTGGGATCAAGCTGCCCGGAGGCCACATCTTCGGCCAAGCGTTGCGTGGCACGGGCGACTTCATCGCGGCCGCCATAATTCAGCGCAATCGTCAGGTGCACGCGGGTGTTATGTTCCGTCGCCTTCTCAAGCTCGTGCATCAGCTTGATCAGCTTTTTATCCAGCTTGACCCGATCCCCGATAAAACGGACGCGCACGCCATATTCGCTAAGGGCACGGGTTTCTTTGGAAATATAGCGGCGAAACAGGCTCATCAGGCCTGCGACTTCGACCTGGGTACGTTTCCAGTTTTCCGTCGAGAATGCAAAAATCGTCAGGTATTCGACCCCGAAATGGGGACATGCCTCAACGATCTCGCGAACGCGCTTGGCCCCGGCGTGGTGGCCGAACAGACGCGGCCGACCCCGTTGCGTGGCCCAACGTCCGTTGCCATCCATGATGATCGCCACGTGGCGCGGTGCGCCGGGAACAAGTTCAGACGTGGGATGCGGCGTTGAGGGCATCAGACCTGCATGATCTCTGCTTGTTTGGTCTCAAGCTGATCGTCGATCATGGCGATATATTTGTTCGTCATGTCCTGAACCTCGCCCTCCCAGACCTTTTGGTCATCTTCCGACATGCCATCGGCCTTGGCCTTTTTGATCTGGTCCATGCCGTCGCGGCGGATGTTGCGGATCGACACGCGGGCGTGTTCGCCATATTGGCCCGCGACCTTGGTCAGCTGGGTACGGCGTTCTTCGTTCAGTTCCGGAATGGGCAGCATGATAATCGTGCCATTCAGCTGAGGGTTGATTCCCAAACCGGATTCGCGGATCGCTTTTTCGACCTTGCCGACAAGGCTTTTGTCCCAAACGTTGATCGTAACCATGCGCGGTTCGGGCACATTGACAGTGCCAACCTGATTGATCGGCGTTTTGGTCCCGTAGGCATCCACCATAATCGGGTCCAGCATCGATGCAGACCCACGCCCCGTGCGCAGCGACGCAAATTCAGTGCGCAAAGACGCAATCGCCCCGTCCATGCGGCGTTCAAGATCGTCGGTATCCAGCATAAATTCGTCTGACATGATGTCCCCGGTCGTTTAATGTGTCGAAAGTTTAGTCGATATAGCGCTATCAGCGCCCTTTTGTATAGCGAAAGGCGCCTGCCCGGCCGTCAAGCTTAGCCTTGGACGCGCGTATACGTGCCCTGACCGGCAAGGATACCGCGGAAACCGCCCGGCTCGTCCAGCGAGAATACGATGATCGGCAGGTTGTTGTCGCGCGCCAAAGCAATGGCTGAGGCATCCATCACCCCAAGACGCTTTTGCAGCACATCGTCATAGCTGACGGTGTCATAACGCTTGGCATCATCGTGCTTGGCAGGGTCTTTGTCATAGACGCCATCGACCTTGGTGCCTTTGAAAATCGCCTCGCAGGCCATTTCATTGGCGCGCAGGGTCGCGGCGGTGTCGGTTGTAAAATAGGGGTTGCCGGTGCCGGCTGCAAAAATGCACACGCGCTTTTTCTCAAGATGGCGCACGGCGCGGCGGCGGATATAGGGTTCGGCGACTTCGTTCATGGTGATTGCGGAAATCACGCGGGTGTGGATGTTCAGTTCTTCAAGGGCAGATTGCATCGCCAGCGCGTTCATCACCGTGGCCAGCATGCCCATGTAATCTGCCGTCGTCCGCTCCATGCCTTGCGCGCTGCCCTGAAGGCCGCGAAAAATGTTGCCGCCACCGATGACCATGCAAATTTCGACCCCGAGATCGTGAACCGATTTCACCTCGTTTGCGATACGCTGGACTGTTGGCGGGTGCAGGCCGAAGCCCTGATCGCCCATCAACGCCTCGCCCGAAATCTTGAGCATGACCCGTTTGAATGTCACTTTTGGGAGGGTATCAATCATCAGGGCACCTTTCGAGGGTGAAGGAGGGGTTTTCTTTGTGGCGCAAAATGTCGCAAATGGCCGGAATGTTCAATGCTCCGTCAAAGGTCTATGCAAAGAAATGCCAGTCTTTCCGCTTACCACCCCTGCTGCCGTGCTGTCTGCGGTTGATCCTGCGCTGCCCGTGCTGATCGCGGGCCCGACGGCGTCGGGCAAATCCGCCTTGGCGCTGGCGATTGCGCAGACCCAGGGGGGCGTCATCGTGAACGCGGACGCCAGCCAGGTCTATGACTGCTGGCGGGTGATTTCCGCGCGCCCATCAAAGGAAGAGGAGGCAAGCGCGCCCCATCTGCTTTATGGTCATGTTGCGGCAGACGCGCCCTATTCCGTTGGGCATTGGCTGCGCGAGGTCAGCGACATCCTGCGCGGGGGGCAAAGGCCGATCATTGTGGGCGGCACGGGGCTGTACTTTGGCGCGCTGACCGGGGGGCTTGCCGACATTCCAGCCACGCCCGATGCTATTCGCGCCGAAGGCAACGCACTGTCGTTGGCAGAGCTGACGGCGGCGCTGGACCCTGAAACCTCAGCGCGCATTGATATGAATAACCCCATGCGCGTAAAGCGCGCTTGGGAAGTCCTGACAGCGACAGGCCGCAGTCTGGCCAGTTGGCAAGACGCGACGCCGCCGCCGCTGTTGCCGCTGAACGCCTGCACAGCGATCGCCGTCGAGGCTGACAAGGAGTGGCTGAATGCGCGCATCATCCGCCGGTTTGACCAGATGCTGGATCAAGGGGTGCTGGACGAAGTAGCGCAGGTTGCCCCATCCTATGACCCCAACCTGCCCGCACATCGTGCCATCGGAGTGCCGGAACTTGTCGGCTATCTTGCGGGCCGGACCAGCCTTGATACTGCGCGTGAAAATGCGATCATCGCGACACGGCGATATGCCAAAAGGCAACGGACATGGCTGCGCAGGAATACCGGCGACTGGTTGAAATACGCGCCGTCATAGTATCTGCATAGATTTCACAAATGTGATTTATGTCTCATGAAAAGATATGTACGCTGCTGATATAGTTTTACATTCACGATGAAGGGCGGAAATGACCTTAGGTGCGGTAGAAGTGTTGACGTTGGCGCAACTGTCGCTTGGGCAAGACTGGCGTTTGGCCCTGTGCCATGACCGTCCGGCGCATCTGCTGCTGTGGATCACACGGGGTCAGGGGCTGCTGCAACTTGACGGGCAACGGCGCGGGGTTGGCGCGCATAATGCAATCTTTATCCCTGCAAAATCGCTGTTCGCGCTTGAAATCGGGAGGCAGGGATTCGGTCAGGCGATCATGATACCTGACGGCACACCGATGCGCCTGCCCCAGATGCCGCGCCATTTGCGGATACGTGATGTGCAAGCGCAAACCGAACTGACCAGCCTGATCGAAGCGGCACAGCGCGAACAGCAAGCACGGCGCCCCTTGTCGCAAGATGCGCTTGAGGGGCATGCGGCGCTGATGTCAGTCTGGTTGCGCCGCCAGATCACGATGGATGAACATATCCCCGAAAAACGCAGCGCCGGTGCCCGGCTGAGTGGGCGTTTTTGCGAGATGGTCGCAGACCGCTATGCCACAGGGGCCCCGATGGCGGCCTATGCGCAGACTTTGGGCGTAACGCCGACGCATTTAACCCGCGCGGTCAAGACCGCCACCGGCAAGACCGCAGCGGATATCCTGACCGAGCGTGTTGTCCATGCAGCACGCGATCTGCTGATGACCACATCGTTTTCCGCACGCAACATCGCACAACATCTTGGCTTTGGATCGGCCGCCTATTTCACCCGCTTTATTCAACAGCACACCGGGCACCCCCCAAGCAAGTTACGACCGTCCAAGGCATGACCACATGTCGCGAACAGAATGGGTCAATGTCGCTTTCTGACCCACAAAGGTCGAAACCCGGCGTTGACCTTTGACGTTATATGGTGCCTCATATGTTTGATAAGACTGAAAGATCGGTTTTCGGCAGCTGCTTTTACGGCAGATTGGCGACAATCAAGGGAGACACCGCACCCCAATGAAGACTGCGAAACGCAGCGCTTGAGGTGTACTTAATCAAACAAGGGCCATGCGCCTGCAATATCGGCTGGATCAACCCGCCGCTAAGCCACAGGGACGTTCCATGGGAATATTCATCCTCCGCCGCTTGGGCGTGATGCTGCTGACGGCTCTTTGCCTGACGTTCATCGTGTTTTGGTTGACCAATCTTTACCCCAACCTTGAAAAACTGGCCAAGACCCAAGGCAACTTTCGCATGTCGGACGAGGCTGTCGAAAGCTATCTGGGCAACCGTGGCTATCTGGATCCCACGCCGATCAAGTTCGGCAGGTGGTTGGGCGTCGTGCCGGGCTGGGTCACGGAAACCGAGGATGGCAAAGTCTTTGGCCGCTGTTTTGGTGATGGCACGCCCCCAGAAGACCGCCCGAATTTTTGCGGCATAATTCAGGGTGACTGGGGTTTTTCGACCGTGTTCAAAGAAGACGTCGGCCCCACCGTCCTGACCCGGCTGGCCCTAACCGGCAAGCTGATGCTGTGCGTGATTTTGCTCATGGTGCCGTCGGCCTTGCTGGTGGGGGTGCTGGCGGGCATGCGCGAGGGATCGCGGCTGGACCGGTCGCTGTCGACCTTTTCGATCGCGACCACGGCGACGCCTGAATACGTCTCGGGTGTGATCTTTATCGCGGTGCTGGCGTCGTCGCGCTTTGGTCTGTCGCCCCTGTTGGCGGATTGGGGCTGGATTGACAGCAAGACCTTGTTTTTGGGGTCGGCCACTAGTGCGATGGCGGATGCAACCTTTTGGAACTTCTTTTTGCCGGTCCTGACCATTTCGCTTTATGGCATGGGCTATATTGCCCGCATGACACGTGCATCGATGACCGAAGTCATGACCGCGCAATACATCCGCACCGCGCGTCTTAAGGGGGTCAAGTTCAGCGATATCGTGCTGAAACATGCCCTGCGCAACGCGCTGATAGCACCCTTTACGGTGATCATGCTGCAAATCCCATGGCTGCTGAACGGCGTGGTCATTGTTGAAACATTGTTCAATTACAAAGGCTTTGGTTGGCTATTGGTGCAGGCGGCATCGAATAACGATATCGAACTGTTGCTGGCCGTGTCAGTCGTGTCTGTCATCGTGGTTCTGGTAACCCAACTGATTTCCGATATCGGCTATGTGTTTTTGAACCCCCGCATCCGCATCACCTAAAGAAAGGGCAAGGACATGGAAGCTTTGACATGGACAGGCTCGATGAGCTGGTTGAACCCGATTTTCGGGCTGGCTGTTGGCATTATGGTGGTAGCCTATGTGGTGCAAATCATATTGTCATTCCTTCCTGCCGCAGATGTGCGAACCCTTGGCACGGGCGGCGTGACTGCGGCCAATCAAGGCGTAACAGGCCTGATTGGCACGGTCGGGGCCTACGGGTTTTTCGTCTCGCTCGGGGTGGTGCTGTTGTATCTGCTGGCAGGCGTTGTGATGGGCCCATCAGCAGGCATTATCGGCGGCATGTCCCGCCAATTTGTGCCGGTCTGGATTGCACTGATCCTGACCTTTGCCCTGTCGATCAAGTACAAGCGTAGGCTGGGCCTGTATGGCAAGCTGTTTGACAGCACCGTGGGCATGATCGGCTTTGCCTTGGTGATGTTCTGGGTATTCACAGGCATACTGGGCGGCGTGTTTGACCTGCTGGTCACCCATGACAGCCTAAGCCAGGTGTCCGGCATGAAGAACAAACTGCCCGGCACCGCGCTGGCCCGCGCAGAACCCGAGGATTACCAGTGGTTTTTGTTGGGCGGTGACAATCTGGCCCGCGACGTGTTCAGCCGCTTGATCAAGGGGTCGTGGGTTGTGATCCAGATCGCACCTATGGCGACGATCTTTGCCTTTATGGTCGGGATCACCTTGGGGCTGCCAGCCGGATATTACGGTGGTAAGCTGGACGTTTTCCTTAGCTTTCTGGCAAACCTGATCCTCGCCTTTCCGGTGATCTTGATCTTTTATCTGCTGGTCACCCCCGAGATCGTGCTGACAGGCCTGCCCAGTTACATGGCGATAGTTCTGTTTATCTTTCCACTGGTGTTTCTGGCAGTGCTGTTGAATTCGCGGCTTTATACGCAGCCATCGCTGCGCACACCGGTTTTGATTGTGGTGCTGGGGGTGATCGGCTGGCTTTATTTGTCGATGATTTCGAATGACGGGGCTTTGGTAAAGACAACGACCTATACGATCCCCGGCTTGCCGACCTTTCTGGATCTGTTTGATATCGGGCCCGGATTGTTGGTGGTGTTTGTTGCCGTGGTTTTTGTGAATGCGCCGACGGTGTTTCGGATCGTGCGCGGCCTCGCGCTTGACATCAAAACCCGCGATTATGTGGCGGCGGCGCAGACCCGTGGCGAAGGCCCGTGGTACATCATGCTCTGGGAGATTTTGCCCAACGCGCGTGGCCCGCTGATCGTCGATTTTTGTTTGCGGATTGGCTATACCACGATCCTTTTGGGGACTTTGGGATTCTTTGGGCTTGGGTTGGAATCGGAAAGCCCTGATTGGGGCACGACGATCAATGCTGGACGGCGGTTGTTGTCACTGTATCCGCATGCTGCGATTGCGCCTGCGCTGGCTTTGTTAAGCTTGGTTTTGGGGCTTAACCTGTTGGCGGACGGGCTGCGCGAAGAAAGTTTGCGCGACTGATTTGAGGACGGGATTTAGGATCATTTGGAAGCAGGGTATGCGACCATCCGGTCAAGGGAGACGGACCATGGCGAAGCTTGAGTATGACGGCCCCATTCTAGAGATCGACAAGCTGTCGATTTCGTTTTTCACCCGTTTGCGGGAAATTCCCGCCGTGATGGACTTTTCTGTCTCGGTCAAACCTGGTGAGGCGGTAGGATTGGTGGGCGAAAGCGGCTGTGGGAAATCCACCGTGGCCCTTGGGGTAATGCAGGATCTTGGGGTGAACGGGCGCGTCGTCGGCGGGTCGATCAAGTTCAAGGGACGCGATCTGAGCGAGATGAGTGACGAGGAGTTGCGCGACATCCGCGGCAGCCAGATCGCGATGATCTATCAAGAGCCGATGGCGTCGCTGAACCCTGCGATGCGGATCGGCCGGCAGTTGATGGAAGTGCCGATGATCCATGCCGGTATCTCTGAGAAAGAGGCCTATGCCCGCGCGTTGCAATTGGTCACGGATGTAAAGCTGCCCGACCCCGAGCGTATTCTGAAGGCCTATCCGCATCAGCTTTCTGGCGGGCAACAGCAGCGGATCGTCATTGCGATGGCCTTGATGTCTGAACCTGCCTTGCTGATCTTGGACGAGCCGACCACCGCCCTCGATGTGACGGTCGAAGCGTCGATTGTCGAACTGGTCAAGGAACTGGGACGCAAATACGGTACGTCGATGCTGTTTATCAGCCACAACCTTGGATTGGTGCTTGAGACTTGCGACCGCATTTGCGTCATGTATTCCGGCGAAGCGGTCGAGCGCGGGTCGATCGAGGACGTGTTTGACGAGATGCAGCACCCTTATACGCAGGCGTTGTTCCGGTCCATCCCGCTGCCCGGTGCCGACAAGAATGCCCGCCCCCTGATTGCTATTCCCGGTAACTTTCCCCTGCCCCACGAGCGGCCCAATGGCTGTAACTTTGGCCCTCGCTGCGATTACTTTGAGGCAGGGCGATGCGATCAAGGCGTGATCATGATGGAGGATGTGCCCGGCAACGAGCGCCACGCCACCCGCTGTCTGAAGTTCAAGGAGATCGACTGGAAAGCACCGCTGGAACTGGCTGATGTCAAACAAAAGGGCGAGATTGGCGAAGTTGTCCTGAAGATGGACAAACTGAAGAAATACTACGAGGTCGCCGCCAATTCGATGTTTGGCGGGGCGGCCACCAAGGTGGTGAAGGCCAATGAGGAGCTGAGCTTTGAGGCGCGCGAATCCGAGACCTTGGCGATTGTCGGGGAATCCGGTTGTGGCAAATCGACTTTTGCAAAGGTGTTGATGGGGCTCGAGACTGCGACCTCGGGTCAGGTGCTGCTGGATGGTCAGGACATTGGCAATACCCCGATTGAAAAGCGGACGACGCAGAATGTTGCGGACATCCAAATGGTATTTCAGAACCCGTTTGATACGCTCAATCCGTCGATGACTGTCGGGCGTCAGATTATCCGCGCGCTTGAAATATTCAAAATCGGCAAGAACAACAAAGACCGCACCAAGCGCATGCTGGAGCTGTTGGATCTGGTCAAACTGCCCCGAGAATTTGCCAACCGCATGCCGCGGCAACTGTCGGGCGGGCAAAAGCAACGGGTGGGCATTGCGCGAGCCTTTGCGGGGGATGCGCGGATCGTCGTGGCCGACGAACCAGTTTCTGCGTTGGACGTATCGGTGCAGGCCGCCGTGACCGATCTGTTGATGGAAATTCAGCGCGAACATAAAACCACTTTACTATTCATCAGCCACGACCTGAGCATCGTACGCTATCTAAGCGACCGTGTGATGGTCATGTATCTGGGCCATGTTGTCGAATTGGGCACCACAGATCAGGTGTTTTCGCCCCCCTATCACCCCTATACCGAAGCGTTGCTATCTGCCGTCCCCATTGCCGATACGCGGGTCAAGAAAAAGCACATCGTGCTTGAAGGCGATGTGCCCTCGGCTATGAACCCGCCGCCCGGTTGCCCGTTCCAGACGCGCTGCCGTTGGAAATCGCAGGTCGCGGGCGATAAATGCGAAACCGAGGTGCCAAAATTGCGGTCGGTCGCAGACGGGCATCAGGTGAAATGCCACCTGACCGACGCGCAGCTGGCCGAGATGGAGCCGGTGATCGAACTTAATGTCGCGGCAGAGTAATCTGGCCGCGTCATTACCGTTTCGGGTCTGATGCCTAGGGTCTGAACAGGGTCGAGATCGGGGGCTTACAGGCCTGCGATCACTTTGACGTAGTTTTTGGTTTCTTTGTACGGGGGGACGCCGCCGTATTTCTTGACCGCGCCTGGCCCCGCATTATAGGCAGCCAAGGCAAGGTTCCATGTCCCGAAGTCGCGGTATTGTTTCTTGAGGTAGCGCGCGCCGCCATCAAGGTTCTGATACGGGTCCTTTGGATCGACGCGCAGAACCCGTGCAGTGTCAGGCATCAACTGCGCCAATCCCATAGCGCCTTTATGAGACTTGGCACCGGGGTTCCAGCCGCTTTCCTGCTGCACCAACCGCAAGAATAAATCTTCGGGGATACCATGGCGGCGGGCGGCTTCGCGGGCCATGCTGTGATATTCGCCGCGATACTTGCCATTGTATTTTGGCACATCCCATTTGGTCGGCGTCGTGACCCGCTGCGGTTGCAACCGGACCGAAGACGCATACTGCTTGGACGCGCGAGTATCGAGCAGCTTTTTCTGCGAGGCAAACAGCTTGGACCTGCTTTTCGATGAAAACACGTCAGCCGACGCAGGCCCGCCGAATGCAAACGCACAGCATAGCGAAGTGATCAGCAGTTTTTTCATGCAGCCTCCAGCCCAATTTCCAGCTTCGCCGGACAATAGCGAAATCAACGCACACCGCCACCTCTTAATCAACCTCACAATTCGGGTTATCCTGCCGAATGATCCGCTTAAGCCTGTTTCTTGCGGCCTGCCCTCGGTATAACGTCGGCCAATCGATGGCCTGCGCGGGATTCGCGGGGGCCTGACAACCTTTAGGCAGACAGGGGGCATTATGGCCGGCTCAGTTAACAAAGTGATCCTTATCGGCAATCTGGGGGCGGATCCCGAAGTGCGTTCTTTTCAGAATGGCGGAAAGGTGTGTAACCTGCGCATCGCGACATCCGAGACATGGAAAGACCGCAATACCGGGGAGCGGCGCGAGAAAACCGAATGGCACACTGTCGCGATTTTTCAAGAAGGTCTGGTGCGCATCGCGGAACAGTACCTGAAAAAAGGATCCAAAGTGTACATCGAAGGCCAGTTGCAGACCCGCAAATGGCAGGACCAGTCTGGTGCTGATCGCTACAGCACCGAAGTGGTGCTGCAAGGATTCGGTGGCACATTGACCATGCTGGATGGCCGTGACGGCGGCGGCGGTGGCCGTGATGGCGGCGGCTCCGGCGGCGGTGGCTATGACAGCGGCCGGTCTGATCAGGGCGGCTATGGTGGTGGCTACGATTCTGGCCCATCATCCGGTGGCGGCAATTCGGGTGGTGGCGGTGGATCATCGCGCGACTTGGACGACGAAATTCCTTTCTAATGCCGATCATTGCGCCGCGTCTTTTGACCCTGTCAGATGCGGCGCAAGCCTTGGTACTTTATAACGAGCTAACGGTGGGCCCTAAAGCGACCGCCCCTTCCGACTTTGCTGCGGTCATCACCCACAGCGGTACGCAGGTTTTTGGCGTTTTTCGCGACGAAACACTCGCGGCCATGGTTACATTACATCTTTTACCAAATGTTCTCTGGAATGCGCGCCCTTACGGGCTGATCGAGAATGTCGTAACCCGCAAATCGCTGCAACGTCAGGGGTATGGTCGGTGCGTCTTGCAAGCCGCCATTGATGCAGCGTGGAGCGCGAATGCGTACAAGCTCATGCTCATCACCGGTCAGGGCCGCGGCGCAACCGGCTTTTACGAAGCGATTGGGTTTTCGTCAAAAGACAAATTCGCGATGGTTTTGCGTAACGCTGACCAGGTCTAGCTATCGGGCCTGGCGGTCTGCCAGGGCTTCGGTAAGCATCTTGCGCACAACGTCGCGCTGCACGTCATCAGTTACAAAAGCATCGCCGATGCTGCGGGCCAGAATAAAATTCAGCTTCCCGTCCACGACCTTTTTATCCTGCCCCATCAGATCCAGCAGCGCGTCTGCATCGGGCAAATCGCCTGCGATGTCTTTCAGGTCAGTCTTCATGCCCATGGTTTTCAGATGGGCCCGCACACGGCTTGGGTCTTCTTGGGCGCAAAGGCCCATACGCGCAGACAATTCGAACGCCAGCGCGCAGCCAATCGCGACCCCTTCGCCATGCAACAGACGGTTGGAATAGCCGGTCGCTGCCTCAAGCGCGTGGCAGAATGTGTGGCCAAGATTAAGCAACGCGCGTTCGCCCTGCTCTGTCTCGTCGCGCGTCACGATATCGGCTTTCATCTGAACCGAACGGCGCACTGCCTCGACGCGCGCGGCCATGTCACCGGCAGCCAAGGCAGGACCTTGCACTTCGAGCCAGTCAAAGAAATCCGCGTCGCCCAGCATGCCGTATTTCACGACCTCGCCATAGCCTGCCAGAAAATCGCGCGCCTCAAGCGTGCCCAGAACAGCAGTATCGGCCAACACAAGCGACGGCTGATGAAAGGCACCAATCAGGTTCTTGCCTTGGGCCACATTAATACCGGTTTTACCCCCGACCGAACTGTCGACCTGCGCCAGCAAGGACGTGGGGATTTGCACAAACCGCACACCACGGCGCAGGATCGCAGCTGCAAAGCCGACCAAATCGCCAATTACACCACCGCCAAAGGCCACGACCACATCGTTGCGTTCAACCTTCTGGTCCAGCAGCCAATCGACACAGCGGGTCAGTTGCGCCCAGCATTTGGTGCCTTCCCCGGGGGGCAGGCTGAGCGCCTCAAGGGTGATGCCATCGGCAGCAAGACCTGCGCGCAACGCGTCCAGATGCAGTGCTGCAACGGTGTCGTCGCTGATCACAACCACGCGGGGGCGGCGCAGCAAGGGGGCGATATGCGCGCCCGCTTCGGCCAGCAAACCGGGTCCGATCAAAATATCATATTCACGCCCCGGCAGGGCGACATGGACTTTTTCACGCATCATTATTCTCTAATACATCTTGGCGGGACAACAGCGTCTGGATCACCCGGTTTGCCATCGCGTCAATAGACAAGGACGGCTGGCAAGATACTGAAATATCGGCCAATTTATAGATTGGCACACGATCCTTGAAGATCCCCGCAAGGGTTGCGCGCGGATTTGATGTGCGCAGCAGCGGCCGGCTGGCTTTATGCCGGACGCGGTTCCAGAGCAGATCCAAATCCGCATCCAACCAGACCGAAACCCCTTTTTCCGAGATATTTTCGCGGTTGACCTGGGCCAGAAAGGCACCGCCACCGGTCGACAGGATTCCGGGTTCTTCGTCCAGCAGACGCGCGATGACTTCGGATTCACGCTTGCGAAAAAACGGCTCTCCGTCGCGCTCAAAGATTTCGGGCACGGTCAGGTTCGCGGCTGTCTCGATCTCGTGATCGCTGTCAAGGAAGGGCACCCCAAGTTTGGCCGCCAAGGCACGACCCACAGCGGTCTTGCCAGCCCCCATCATACCGACCAGTACAACCGTTTTCTTAAGACGGTATTTGGTCGGGTTGGGGGCCTGATCGGCTGTGGTTTGCTCAAATCCGCTCATTTTTATCTGAATGACGTGATCTTAGGGAAAAGGCCATATATAGATGAAGAAAATATGCGACTGAAAGCAGGCAGAACTTATGGGCAAACTGATCAAGTTTTTGATTTACCTTATAATCATCGGGTTTATCGGACTTGCAATTTATGCATATGTCGGCCCGTTTTTTGGCGCGCAATTTGCCCCGCCGCAGATCGAAATGCGCGAACCTGTCACGTTGGAAGGCCAATAATGCAGGTTCTGCGGCATCTTGGGGTGCTGTGCCTGATGGCGCTGCCCAACGTCACGCCTGCACAAAACACCCAAGAGGCACCGCTGTCGGTGATTGATTGGCTTGGCGAAAAGCCCAAAGTGATTCCCAAAACCGCCGTTGTTGCAAAACCGGGCGAAGCGCCGGTGGCGACATCGGCCCTGCCCCCCGTTGTGACGGTAACGCCCTTGGGCGAAGGCAGCCCGCGCGCCATCGGATTGGTGCCGCCATCGGTGACAGGCTTGCCGCTGGACATCTGGCAAGGCAGCGAAACGGTCGCGATTGCCCGATTGCTTGACCAATTGCCCGACTTGCACCTGCCTGCTGCGCGGTCGCTGCTTTATACATTGCTATTGGCCGAGGCGACCGCCCCCCAGACCGCTGCCAAACAAGGCGACCTTTTGGCGCTGGCCCGCGTCAAAGCCCTGATGGAGGCCGGTGCGCTTGACCCTGCTCTGTCGCTGATCGAACAGGCAGGCGTTGCAACATCACCGGATCATTTTGCGCTGTGGATGCAAATCAGCCTGCTGCTGGGGGTCGAGGACCGGGCGTGCCAGCTTTTGACCGGTAAACCGTATCTGTCGTCCGATTACGGCGTGCGCATTCTTTGTGCGGCACGTGCAGGAAAATGGGACAATGCCGCGCTTACCTTGGGATCGGCGCAGGCGTTGCAATTGCTCCCCGAGGCGGATCTTGCGCTGTTGGATCGTTTTTTGAACCCCGACTTGTTTGAAGGTATGCCACCCTTGCCTGTTCCGCGCAAAATGGACCCGTTGACCTTTCGGATGTTCGAGGCGATCGGAGAGCCACTGCCGACCCGCACCCTGCCCCCTGCCTATGCCGTGGCGGACCTGCGCGATATCGCAGGATGGAAAGCCCAGCTTGATGCCGCCGAACGCCTGACCCGCATCGGCGCGCTGCCCGACAACCGTTTCTTGGGCATTTACACAGACCGCGAAGCTGCTGCATCAGGCGGCATCTGGGACCGGGTCGAAGCCTTGCAACGGTTCGACACCGCCCTGGGCACCCGGAACGTCGATGCGATTTCCAAGACTTTGGGTCCCGCATGGCGCGCCATGCAAGAAGCTGAACTTGAGGTCAATTTTGCCACGCTCTATGCCGAGCCGTTGCAACAAATCGCCCTTGAAGGCGGCAGTGCCGCGTTGCGCGACCGTATCATCTTGTTGTCGCCGCTTTATGAATCCGTTGGTCTGGGCGATGCTGCTAGCCCTGAAATGACTTTCCTGGTGACAATTGCGCGTGGTGAAACGCCCGGCTCGGTGCCCGACATGCCCCAAGCCGCCGGAATCGCCAGCGCCTTTACCCAGCCGACACCTCGCGTGGCGCTGATCAACGCGGCACAAAACGGCCAGCTTGGTGCGTCGATCCTGAACTCCATTGCCCTGCTCGAAGAAGGCGCACGCGGTGACACAGCGGCGCTGCGCGATGGGCTGTCCACCTTGCGCGCGTTGGGGCTTGAAGATATCGCACGGCGCGCCAGCCTTCAGGTGCTCTTGCTGGAGCGCAGGTGATGCAAAGCGATACCTATCATTGGATTTCCACCTTTCTGGAAGCGCAAGCGGCAGAACTTGGGGCGGCGACCAATACCCAATTGGCCTATGGCCGCGACCTAAAGGATTTCGACAGCTTTCTGGCGGGCCGCAACTCTGATTTCGCTCGCGCCGGTCGCGACGATGTCGAACGCTATCTGGTGTGGTGTGACGCCCAAGGTCTGGCCAAATCAACTCGGGCGCGGCGCCTTTCTGCGATCAAGCAACTCTATCGTTTCGCCTTTGAGGAAAGCTGGCGCAGCGACAACCCCGCGATCCAGATATCAGGGCCGGGACAGGATAAACGCCTGCCAAAAATCCTGACCGAACAAGAGGTTGACCGCCTTCTGGAGGCAGCCCGCAGTTCAGGCCGCAACCTGCATGAACGGCTGCGCAATACCTGTCTGATGGAGCTGCTATACGCCACCGGCATGCGGGTGAGCGAATTGGTCAGCCTGCCGGTCAGCGCCACCCGCGGCGACCCACGCCTGCTGCTGATCATGGGCAAGGGCAACAAGGAACGCCTGGTGCCACTGTCGCCCCCTTCCCGCGTCGCACTGACCGACTGGCTTGTCGCGCGCGACCAGATCGACGCGGCTGCGCAGGTGAAAAAACAACCGGCCTCGCGGTTTTTGTTCCCCTCGCGGGGGGCTGCCGGCTATCTGACCCGCCATCGTTTTTATCTGATGATCAAGGAATTTGCCGTCGCCGGCGGCGTTGATCCGTCCAAAGTCACGCCCCACACCCTGCGCCACGCCTTTGCGACCCATCTGCTGGCAAACGGTGCCGATCTGCGCGCGATCCAGACCATGCTCGGCCATGCCGATGTTGCCACGACTGAAATCTACACCCATGTCCTTGAGGCGCGCCTGTCAGAGCTGGTGTTGGAAAATCATCCGCTGGCCAACGCAGCGGCGCGCAAGACGGGCGGAAGCACATCCTCTGACGGCCAGTAACCGGTTTCCAAGGCGCGATGATAGCCTTGTGTCAGACCTGCACGGGTCATTGTGGCAACCGCACCTGCCACGTCATAATCAAGCTTGTGAAACGTCACTCCGTCCGCATCTAAAATCGCGAAACGCGTTTGGGGTCCCCCGTCATGGGGCGGCATTCCGATCACCCCCGCATTGATCCAATCGCCCTTGTGTGTGGACGTGACAAAGGGAATCCCCGAATGACCCGCGATGATCCCGTCGACCGGGCCAATCGCCGCTTCGACCGCAGTCCATTCCTCGAACAAAACATCCTGTCCCGACGACGGCCAAATAAACCGCGCGATATCCGTCATGCCGCCATGGATCACAGCATATCGCTTGCCTTCATGTTCAAAGCTCAGCACATCTGCCGTCTGCCCCATCCAGTCCCGCTGGTCTTGGTCTACTTGCCCCGACGCATAGGCAAACCACCCCGCCGACAGCAGATCACAGGTCGTACCGGCCTCGAACCCGCAGCCGCAGTCTTGAGACTTTGCCGCAAGCTGCTTCTCGCAATTGCCAGCCACCACGGCGATGCCTGCGTCTTGCAACAGGCGCACCGTCATGTCCGGATCGCCGCAATAAGCCACGACATCGCCGGTGCAAATCATCGATGCTACTGGAATGTCCCGCGCTTGCGCCGCTTGCATCAGCGCCTGTGTCGCCTGAAAATTGGAATAAGGCCCGCCAAACAGCACCACTGGCCCCTCAAGTCGCCCCATACTTCGGTGCTTTGTCATGCTCTTTCCCTTGAATGAAACGGCGCGGACACCCATAAGAATATCAGCAATCGCATAAGGTATTTTCGCAAATGGACACGGCCCCCGCAATGCTCGACAGCGCTTTCTGGATCAGCAGCGGTATAATCTTCTGTCTTCTGGTGCTTTCCGGCCTATTTTCCGGCTCTGAAACGGCGCTGACGGCGGCATCGCGTGGCAAGCTGCGCGCCCAAGCGGACAAGGGCTCAAAGGGGGCCGAACGCGCGCTCAAGATTACTGAGGATAACGAACGTCTGATTGGCTCGGTTTTGCTGGGCAACAATCTTGTGAACATTCTTGCAACCTCCCTGGCGACAGCGTTGTTCACCCGGCTACTGGGCGAATCCGGCGTGGCCTTGGCGACGCTGGTGATGACCTTGTTGGTGTTGATCTTCGCCGAAGTGCTGCCGAAAACCTATGCCATCACCAATGCCGAAACCGCCGCTGCCCTTGTGGCGCGTCCGATTTCGTTCATCGTGACGATCTTCAGCCCTATGGTCAGTGCCGTCCGCTTTCTGGTGCGCGGCATATTGCGTCTGTTCGGCGTTACCATCGACCCCGACAGTAACATCCTCGCGGTGCGAGAAGAGATTGACGGCGCGCTGCAACTTGGCCGCTCCGAAGGGCTGGTGGAAAAGGAAGACCGCGACCGGATTCTTGGCGCGCTGGATCTGCGCGAACGCATGGTCGAAGAAGTGATGCTCCATCGCTCCGGGATCGAGATGATCGATGCCGCGAACGATCCATCTGAAATCCTTGAACAAATCCTCGAATCCAACCACACCCGCCTGCCGGTCTACCGCGATGATCCAGAAAATATCATCGGCGTGATCCATGCTAAGGACCTGCTACGTGCAATGTACAAGCGCATCGGGGATTCCGAACGCGAAACCACCCCTCTCAAGGATTTCAAAATTGCCGACGTGGCGATGAAGCCCTATTTCGTGCCGGAAACCTCGACGCTGGACGAACAAATGCGCCAGTTCTTGCGTCGGCGTACGCATTTTGCGCTCGTGGTTGACGAATACGGCTCCCTGCAAGGACTGATCACCCTCGAAGATATCCTCGAAGAAATCGTAGGTGAAATCACCGATGAATTTGACCCCGATGCCGATCATGGCGTGACCAAAGCCGAAGACGGGCAATATTTCGTTGACGGCGCAATGACCCTGCGCGACCTGAACCGGACCACCGAATGGGACCTGCCGGACGACGAAGCCAACACCGTCGCTGGCCTCGTCATCCACGAGGCTCAGATGATCCCGACCCCCGGACAGGTTTTCCTGTTCCACGGTTTCCGCTTCGAAGTGACCGCCCGCGATGGCAACCGCATCACCCAACTCAAAATCCGCCCGCTCTAGCCTCTTCTCTGGCTTAGAAATATCCCGGGGGTCTGGGGGCTGGCCCCCAGGTGTCGTGCTGTCCCGGGGCCACGGCCCAACGTTTCGGCGACCTTCAGACGCGCCCGGTCTACGCCGTCAAACGCAGTGAAAATTTACCCCCGCAACCTGATACCTTCAGGATCAAATGGGGCTGATTCCAGAACGGTGGCCCCGTGCGCGCGTCCCAGCACCATCACCTCGACCCGCTGACCTGCATCGACGCCCTTCACAAAGCCAAGCGCAAGCGATTGCCCCACGCTGTAGCCATAGGCCCCCGACGTCACGCGCCCGACGCCAACCCCGTCTTTAAAAATCGGCTCGCCCCCTGTGGCATCGGCATTGGATGCATCCGTCGCTTCCGCATCCAGCGCCAACACGACCAGCCTTTCGCGGGCAGGCTTTTTCAGCACATCCAGTAGTGCGGCTTTGTTCAGGAAATCCTTGTCCAACTTGCACAACCGTTCAAGCCCGACCTCTTGGGGCCAGTATTCGGGGCTGTATTCGCGACCCCATGACCCATAACCTTTTTCGATCCGCAGCGACATCAGCGCACGCGACCCGACAGGTCCGGCCCCCAAGTCATGCCCGGCTTCTAGCAAGGCTGCATAAAGCCGCGGTTGATCTGCGGCAGCACAATGCAGTTCCCAGCCCAGATCACCGGTAAAGGATACCCGCAGCGCAAGCACGCGTATGCCAGCCATCTCAACCCATTTGGACCGCATAAAGGGAAAATCAGCCGTCTCGAACGAGGTATTTGTCAGGCGCTGCAACATCTCGCGGGATTTCGGGCCAGCGACGTTAAAGCCGCACATGGAAACTGTCTGGCTTTCGAAGACCGTGCCGTCAGGCAGGGGCAGCGCGTTGAAAAACCGCTGGTGATAGCGCTCCGCCATGCCAGACCCGATGATCCAGAATTCATCATCGCCCAAGCGCGTGACGGTAAAGTCGCCCGCAATCCCACCGCGGACCCCGATCAGCGGCGTCAGGCAAGACCGTCCTACGGCCTTGGGCATTGTGTTGGCAAACAGGCTGTTCAGCCAGTCTTCGGCACCCGGCCCCGCACAGCGGTATTTCGCAAAGTTCGAAATGTCGATGATACCTGCGTTTTCGCGCAGCATCCGACATTCGTCACCCACAGGCCCCCACCAGTTCTGGCGGGTAAATCCGTCGGTATCCGCCGTGCCGGGCGTATCTGCGAACCACAGCGGATGTTCCCAACCATAGTTCAACCCGAACACAGCACCCATCTGTTTTTGGGTCTCATAGACGGGGCGCGTGCGCACCGGACGGCCCGCGCTGCGTTCTTCGTTGGGGAAGTGGATTTTAAAACGGTTGGCATATTGGTCGCCGACCCGCGCCTTGGTGAACGCCGCATCGGCCCAATCGCCAAATCGCGCCATGTCCCACGCGAACATATCATAGCGCGATTCACCGGTGACGATCCAATCGGCGGCCAAGAGGCCCATGCCACCCGACTGGCTGAACCCCGGAATGATCCCGTTGCAACAGAAATAGTTGCGCAATTCAGGTGCCGGGCCGAACAGCACGTTGGCGTCGGGTGACCAGATCATCGGACCGTTTATGACCCGTTTGATCCCGGCGGTCCCAACGGCGGGCACCCGGTCGATCGCGCGCATCATATTGGGTTCAATCCGCTCCAGATCATCGGCAAACAGCTCGTGACCAAATCCAAGCGGCGTACCGTCTTCGGCCCAGAACCGCAGGTCTTTTTCATAGGCCCCGACCAAAAGTCCCTTGCCCTCTTGGCGCAGGTAATATTCGCCGTCACGGTCCGCGACAGATGGCAGGCGGCGGTCAAGGCCTGCGATCTCGGGGATGGTTTCGGTTACGAAATACTGATGTTCCGTTGGTTGCAACGGCAAGGTCAGCCCTGCCATCGCCGCCACTTCGCGGCCCCAAAGTCCTGCGGCGTTCACGATCCACTGCGTGGCAATATCCCCTTTTTCAGTGCGCACGATCCAGCTGCCGTCAGGTTGCTGTTCGGTACCCGTGACAGGGCAAAACCGGATTATCTCGGCCCCGTTCTGCCGCGCGCCCGTGGCATAGGCGTTGGTCACGCCCGACGGGTCCACATTGCCGCCCGAAGGTTCGAACATGATGCAGCGGATGCCGTCATAATTGACCAGCGGGTGCAAACGCTCTGCCTCGTCGCGGGTGACTTCGTGGAAATTCAGACCGTAGTATTTCGCCTTGGCGGCTTGTAGGCGCAACTGATGCTCGCGCGCTTCGGTCTGCGCCAGATATAGACTGCCGGGCTGGAACACACCGCAGCTTTGGCCGGTTTCGGCCTCAAGCGCGCTATACAGATCCATCGTATAATTCTGGATGCGCGTAATGTTGTTGTTGTCGTGCAGCCCGTGAATATTCGCGGCTGCGTGCCATGTTGACCCGGATGTCAGCTCGGATCGTTCCAGCAAGACAACGTCGGTCCAGCCCAATTTGGTCAGGTGGTACAGGATCGAACAGCCGATAACGCCGCCCCCGATCACAACGGCTTGGGCATGGGTGCGCATAATTGAAGTTCCGCTTAGCTGTTACATCCCCTCAAGTCTGACCTGCGCAAGGTGCGATTGGTTGCCCAAAACCGACAAAAACAGTCGTCCCCAAGACAGGGAAATAAAATTGGCTTCAGCTTCACTCCCTTACTTTGAAGCGATGGCCTTACGCACCTGTTTTGACGCGCTGGAGATCAACTGGTCACGGTCAGGCCCAAATACGATCACGGACAGGGCGCGGGCCAAATGCTTTTCGGCGGCATCCCGCGCCGCCTTGCACAAGCCTTTGTCAGGATGATGCATCAATCCGCCTAGGGTTGCTTGCAATCGTTGTTGAACTTCGACAACCGTCATACCGTCGCGGGCCAACGCCCCAAATGCGTCTTGGATAAGATCAGCAGGATCAAGTGGTTCGACAAAAATGTTAGCTAGAATATCCTCGCGGTCGCGCGCAACTTCATCCTCGTAATCGGTCAGGATACGGCCGATCCGGTGGATCACGTCAATGGCCGTGCCGGGATCATTGACCCCCGGTGAAAGCGCTTTTGACGCGACTTCTCCCATGACGATCAGGCCAAAGCGCGGATCTTGGTCGAAACTACGCACATCGCCCAGAATGATGCTGCTTTTGATGCCAGCATGCAGGCTATCGTCATCATGTTCATCGTCGGCGGGATCACCAATGCGATCGATCTTGACCAAAGGTTCGTTGATAAAGACAAAGCTGCCGATGTTACGCAGCAGATAGATGTTCACCCCGTGATTTTTCGCCACCGCATTCAGCGCCTCGGGATGAATATGTCTAATATAGCCGCTTTCAGCGGAATTGATCACCTCGGCACTGTCGGGAATGGGGTCGGTAAGGGCATTCGCGCCAAGACACGGATTGGCAAGCCGTTCGCGAAACATCTGGCGGGTTTCATCCTCGACTTGGCGCGAGGTGTCGATCAGGCTGCCAAAGCTTTGCAAATGCAAGACCCAGCGGATCAGATAGAACACGATCAGGACCAGCACCAGAACGGTGGTCACGAACAAGACAAAGGCGCGCTTGTCGTCGAAAACACCCAATTCGCGCATGATGATCGCGATCAGCGCATAGACATAGGCCCCGATGAACACGGCCAACGTGTTTTGCGTCGTCAGATCCTGAATGATCAACCGATGCACGCGCGGTGTCCATTGCGTTGAGGTGCTGCGATAAACCGACACCATGACACTCAGTGAAAATGTGGTCACGGCCAGCATTGCATTCGCAATGATCGACAACAGCCGATCAGCGGCCTCTCCGGTCAGGCTGGTGCCCAGTTTTTCCGGAATCCAGTGTTCGATCTGGGAACTCAGCGCGACCGCGACCACGGCCAGCATCCCCATGATCACTACCCTGACAGATAGCTTCTTGCCATAGTACCGCGCTTTGCGGATCAGGGTGGAGGGCGTGAATAAATCAAATGTCATGAAGTATTTATCTAGTGGGGCAAATGGCTTTGTCCAGCAAGATTTGATGCCCTGTCCGGTGCCCCGCAAGGTTCATATCCGACAAAATATGTCGCTGAGTTACATGCCTTCTGGCCCGACCCTTGCGACGATCCGGAAAGGCAGCCAAATTGGAGACGTTTCAATGAAAACCACCACGCGCGCATTGGTCATCGGGGGCGGCGTTGTCGGCGCGTCGGTGCTGTACCACCTTACCAAATTGGGGTGGAAAGACGTGATGCTGGTGGAACGGTCCGAACTGACGTCGGGATCAACATGGCACGCCGCTGGCGGGTTTCATACACTTAACGGCGATACGAATATGGCCGCACTTCAGGGCTATACCATCCGGTTATATAAAGAACTGGAAGAGATCACTGGGATGTCCTGCGGGCTGCACCATGTGGGCGGTGTGACCTTGGCGGATACGCCTGAACGCTTTGATATGATGTTGGCCGAACGCGCGAAGCACCGCTTTATGGGGCTTGATACCGAAATCGTCGGGCCCGAGGAAATCGCCAAGATCGCGCCGATCACGAACCTTGAGGGCATCATCGGCGGGCTTTACGATCCGCTTGACGGGCATCTGGACCCGTCCGGCACGACCCACGCCTATGCACGCGCTGCGCGCATGGGCGGTGCCACGATTGAGACCCACTGCATGGTCCGTGAAACCAACCAACGGCCGGATGGCACGTGGGACGTGGTCACCGACAAGGGGACGATCCACACCGAACATCTGATCAACGCAGGCGGGCTTTGGGCGCGCGAAGTCGGGGCGATGGCTGGCATCTACTTCCCGCTGCATCCGATGGAACACCAGTATATCGTCACCGATGACATCCCAGAAATCTATGAACGCGACGCGGAGCATCCTCACGTCATGGACCCCGCCGGCGAAAGCTATCTGCGGCAAGAAGGGCGTGGGTTGTGTATCGGGTTCTACGAGCAATCCGCGCGACCTTGGGCGGTGGATGGCACGCCATGGGGGTTTGGCCATGAACTGCTGCCAGATGACTTTGACAAGATCGAACAAAGCATTGATTTCGCTTACAAACGGTTTCCCGTGCTGGCAACTGCGGGCGTAAAATCAGTGATCCACGGACCGTTCACCTTTGCGCCTGACGGCAATCCGCTGGTGGGGCCAGTGCCCGGCGTGCGCAACTATTGGTCGGCTTGCGGTGTGATGGCGGGGTTCTCTCAGGGGGGAGGTGTTGGTCTGACCCTGGCCCAATGGATGGTCGAAGGCGAACCGGAACGCGACGTGATGGCGATGGATGTGGCGCGGTTTGGTGACTGGATCAGCCCCGGTTATACCCTGCCCAAGGTGATCGAAAACTATCAAAAGCGGTTCTCGGTGTCCTACCCGAACGAAGAACTGCCCGCCGCGCGCCCCCATCGCACCACGCCGATGTATGACATTTTCAGCGATATGGGCGCAGTCTGGGGCCAGCAATACGGGCTTGAGGTGCCCAATTACTTTGCCACTGGCGACGAGCCGACATTCGAGACGCCCTCTTTCCGCCGCTCGGATGCATTCAGCGCCGTTGCGCGCGAAGTCGCCGGCGTGCGCGGCAGTGTCGGCATCAACGAGGTGCAGAATTTTGGGAAATATTTGGTCACAGGGGCTGATGCCCGCGCATGGCTGGACCGGATCATGGCAGGCCGCGTACCTGTCCAAGGGCGCATGTCACTGACCCCGATGCTGTCTGAAAAGGGCAAGCTGATCGGTGATTTCACCATGTCCTGTCTGGATGAACACACCTTTCAACTGACAGCATCCTATGGCGCGCAGGCCTTTCATATGCGCTGGTTTACCCAGCATTTACATGGGGATGTGCAGGTCGAGAACATATCCGACAAACGCACAGGGTTCCAGATCGCGGGGCCAAATGCCGCCGCCGTTCTGGCCGCCTGTACCCGTGATGATATCAGCACGATCAAGTTTCTAGATATCCGTCCCATGACCGTTGGCATGTCAAACTGTTTGGTCCAGCGCGTCAGCTATACTGGCGATTTGGGCTTCGAGATCTACTGCAGTCCGATGGATCAACGCAACCTTTGGACGACCCTTTGGGAGGCGGGCAAAACCTTTGACATGGTGCCATTCGGGATGCGTGCGATGATGTCATTGCGGCTGGACAAGTTCTTTGGCAGCTGGATGTCGGAATTTTCGCCAGACTATACGGCTGCCGAAACCGGGCTTGACCGCTTTATCAGCTTTAAGAAAAACACCGCCTTCATTGGCCGCGCGGCCGCCGAGGCAGAGCATGCCAGTGGCCCCGCCCGCACGCTTTGCGCCTTTGAGGTGGATACCATCGACGCCGATGTACATGGGTACGAACCGATTTGGCATGATGGTCTGGTCGTGGGATTCTGCACATCTGGCGGCTATTCCCACCATGCGCGGAAATCTATTGCGCTTGGGTTTGTGCCGACCGGCAGTGCCCCCGAAGGATTGCACGTCGAGATCGAGATTTTGGGCAAAATGTGCCCTGCCCGTTTGATCACAACGCCGCTGTTTGACGCCGATGGTATGCGGATGCGGGGTGACCTTACTGTTCCGGCGTAAAAGCGGTAGTCGTGACCGATGCATAATCTGAACATACCGATCATTCTGCTTGCTGCCGGTCAATCCTCGCGGATGCGGGGGCGCGACAAGCTGCTGGAAATGGTGGATGGCCAGCCGTTATTGCGCCGTCAGGCGGCAATGGCGTTGGCCGTCACCGAGGCGCCGGTGTTGGTGGCCCTGCCTGCGGCACCTCACCCCAGATACGATGCGATTGAGGGGCTTGCTGTCACACAGGTGCCTGTCCCGGATGCGGCTGAGGGGATGAACGCGTCGTTGCGGCGGTGTTTTGCCGCCCTGCCACAAGACGCGCCAGCCGCCATGCTGCTGTTGGCTGATCTGCCCGAGCTGACACAGATCGACCTTAATAAAGTCCTGCAATCTATTGATTTAAAGTTAGATAAATCAATTTGGCGCGGCGCCACGTCAAGCGGAAAACCCGGGCATCCGATCGTGTTTGCAGCTGAACATTTCGGAAAGTTCGCCAACCTCACAGGCGACAGTGGTGGGCGCGATATCGTTGCGGCGGCGCGGGATAAAACCCTGTTTGTCCCGCTGCCCGATGACCATGCACGCCGCGATCTGGACACCCCAGAGGAATGGGCCATCTGGCGCGCTGAAAACCCGCACCGCTAGATTAGCTTTGCATCACAACCCATTGGTAAAAAGCTAAAAACGGGGCAGTTTCCTGCCCCGTTTTCGTTTGCACGAACAAAGTTACCCTCGTGCAAAAGCTGCATATGTCGTTGCGTGCACCCCTACACGCGTCTCGTTTGCGCGAGGCGCTTACTTCGTGAGAAGTTTCGCCTCGTGCTTTTTCAGGGTCCGGCGGGCGGATGTATACCCGTCCACACCTTCGCGCGTTGCCAATTCCGGAAAGAGTTCCAGAATTTCCGTGCGCTGCGCATTTCCAATACCGGCCAAGCTTAGATCGCCCGGCTGGAAGCTTTCGGTCCATGTGCCATCAGACAGGATCACCTCGTGCTGATCAAACATCACGTGGATGTATGTCGTTCCCGAAACTTCCACGATATCAACACCTTCCAGACCGGTCAGGTGCTTGGCCGCGACCAGGACTTCGCGCTCTTCAAAGTAGAGCGCAGTCTTGTCGTTGGCCACCAGAACGCGGTGGTTGGGGCTGACCATCATGTCACGCTCGGGTAGGTTATTGCCCAACGCACCCTTGCGGATCAGAACCGGTTGCAGATGCGAACTGCGGGCCAGTTCTTGGCCGTCCATCTTGCGGGCACCGACCCAACGGATTTCCTGAATTCCGTTGTCGCGGGTGATAACGCGATCTCCGACCTCAAGGTCTTCGACTTTGCGTTCGCCCTTTGGTGTCGCGATCAGCGTGCCCGGCGTAAAGCAGGGAATGATCGCTTCGATGTTGGTGAAATCCAACCGGCCTGTGTCGTTTCCGGCGGCGTCTGTAAAGACAATCGTCCCGTCGAAACCGTCATTCCGGCTGTCCCCGTCAATCGTATCACCGGGATCATTATCCGGGGTGATGTTTTCAAGACGATAGCCACCACCATTCAGCGATCCGGACAGGTCGATGACGTCATAGTCGCTTGGATCGGACCCGCTGCCACCGTCGATGGTGTCGCCACCGTTGACATCAAGGAACGTATCCTCTCCGTCATCGCCGCGCATGCTGTCGTTACCAGCGCCGCCGCGGATGGTGTCATTGTCGCCGCCACCGATGATGGTGTCGTCACCCTCTCCACCCAGCAATTCGTCATTGCCAAAGCCGCCCAGCAGGCTGTCATTGCCATCCCCACCGGACACGGTGTCATTATTTTCGCCGCCGTCGATGGTATCGTTACCCTCGCCGCCAAGCAGCAGATCGTCGCCGCGCACACCGCTGATGCTGTCGTCGCCGTCGCCGCCATCTACGAAGTCATTGTCGCCAGCCGCAAAGATCGTGTCGTTGCCGTCACCACCCAGAATGCTGTCTTCGCCAAAGCCACCCGCGATGGAATCGTCGTCAGCACCACCATCGATGGTGTCGTTGCCTTGACCGCCGTCGATGGTGTCATTGCCGGCACCACCAATCACGCTGTCGTTGTCATTGCCCGCAAAGATGGAGTCGTTGCCATCGCCGCCGTCAATTTGATCATCGCCCTGTGCGCCGATGATGGTGTCATCGCCCTGACCGCCAAGAATGGTGTCATTGCCCATGCCGCCATCAAGGCTGTCGTCGTCGATCCCACCGTCGATAAAGTCGTTATCGGCACCACCAAAGATGGTGTCGTTATCGTCTTCACCGTACAGAACGTCATCGCCGGCACCGCCTTCGATCAGGTCCTTGCCGTTGTTCGGCTGCGGATCAAGCGCATCGATGATCTGGTCGCTATAGCCTGCGATCGTTTCAGGACCGAAGCCGCCCCAGATCGTGTCATTTCCGTCGTCGCCCTTCAGCGTATCAGAGCCGTGGCTGCCGATGATGCTGTCGTCGCCGTCGCCACCACTTACGATGTCGTCGTCGATACCGGCGTTGATGGAATCGTCGCCCGTCCCGCCAAAGATCGTGTCGGCATCGTCACCGGTCCGGATGGTATCGTTTCCGGCACCCCCATCGACAAAATCACGGCCGTCGTCCTGGTTCGGGTCACCCGCGCCAAAGAACGGGTTCGGGGTGATCGCGCCTGTCAGCGGGTTCGTGATGAACTGCTGATCATTGGGATAGTCCGAGAACGTATCGGTCCCAGCATCGATCGAGTCGGCACCTTCGTTACCGAAAATACTGTCGGCACCTTGGATGTCGGTGATGGTATCGTTACCCTCGCCACCATAGATCGTATCGTTGTCGATGCCGCCTTCGATGACATCATCGCCAATCCCACCGTCGATCAGGTCAGCGTCGTCGCCCCCGTCAATCGTGTCATTACCAGCGCCACCGTTGATGGTGTCTTTGTTGTCGTTCGGGTTCGGATCCTGATCAAGCGGTGTCGGGATCAATGGCAGATCGGCATCCGGCACACCGGTCAGACCCGGGGTGTCGCCTGCAATGCTGTCATCGCCATCACCGCCATCAAGGGAGTCGCGGCCACCGCCACCAATCAGCGTGTCATTGTCAGCGCCGCCATCAAGCGTGTCGTCACCCGCGCCGCCGGACAGGCTGTCGTCGCCGCCGTTGCCGGTCAGGGTATCGTTGCCCGCGCCGCCGTCTACGTTCTCGGCACCTTCAGAGCCGGTGACCTTGTCGTCGCCACCGCCAAGTTCGAGGGCTTCGATCTCTTCGAAGGACGTCGTGTCAACACCGTCGGTCATTGTGCCGGTCTCGGGGGCCGAGAAATCGACAGTCAGGTTGTCGTTGATGCCGGTGCTGTCGATGGTATCGCCATCGGTCTCACCTGCTTCGCCGCCCACAATCACGTCGCTGTCCAGACCGTCGGTCAGCACAAACGTATCGTCGCCCGACCCGCCATCAACGGTATCATCACCGTTGCCGCTGTTGATCGTGTCGTCGCCACCGTTGCCAAAGATCGTGTCGTTGTCACCATCGGTGCCATCAATCTGATCGCCCTGCGCGTCGGTATAGCCGGGGTTCATCACCTCGCCCGCATCCAGACCGTCAACCGGGCCTACATAGGGTTCACCCAAGATGGTTTCGATTTCGCTAAAGGTGAACGATCCGGCTGGGTTGCCAGCGCTGTCGAACAGGTTGACCGTGCCGTTCTGGCCGTTGCCGTTGCTGTCAGGAGTCAGATCCGTCAGGCGGAAGTTCAGGCCACGCAGGTCCAGCGTGTCTGTATCTGTGTTGATCAACGCGTTCGGATCAAAGCCGCCCGCACCACCGTCAACGACATCACCCGCTGTACCGCCGATGATGGTATCCTGGTCAGCGCCACCGCTGATAACGTCGGCACCTTCGCCACCGGTCAGCAGGTCGCGATCATCGCCACCGATCAGCGTGTCGTTATCGTCACCGCCTTCAAGGGTGTCATTGCCTGCGCCGCCGTCGATGAAATCATTGCCTTCGTCGCCCATAAGCGAGTCGTTGCCAGAGCCGGCACCGCCACCGATAGTTTCCTCAACGGGCGCGTCAAAATACACATCCGTGATGGTAATCCCGGCGTTGTTGCCCGCAGACAAAGATTGATCCATCGAGTGGGTAATCTCGAGGTAATCAACCGGGCCCGCGATATTCACGAGGGCAGAGAAATTCGGATCGGTATCGGCACCATTGCCGCCGCCACTGAGCAAGGTTTCTGTGCCGCCGACCCCATCGAGGTTCTGTGCAGTCACGCCAGTGCCAGTGGATACATCAATTGGTGTGCGTGTGCCATCAGGGCCAACCGCAACAATGACAACCTTCGACGCGTTGTCGATGTCGTTGATACGGAAGCTGACATTTGTAACATCTGACGAAAAATCAAGTTTGTAGGTCGCACGTTCGCCGTCTACGTCGGCAAGCGACGCCAGCGCGCTGTAGGCGTTGGTCGGTTCGGCATCGCCGGTGATTGAATGAACCTTTTGTTGGTCCGTCGAAAATGTGGTTTGAGGCGTGTTCGACGTGTTGGTGACCGAGAACGCGACATTTACGTTGCCCGTATCCTGCGTGAAGCCGCCAGACAGGTCGTCATTGTCGTCAACGGCTGTGCTATCGCTTGGATCGGGCGCTTTGTCCCACTCAAAGCTTTCGCGCACGGTAGTGCCGGTCGAGACCGTCGAACCTGCCGCGTTATTGTCACCATAGATGGTGTCATCGCCGGTGCCGCCCGCGATTGTATCATCGCCGTCGTTGCCTTCGATGTAGTCATTGTCGGTGCCGCCGTCGATGGAGTCGTTGCCACCTTCACCATAGATGGTGTCGCTGCCTGCATCACCGGTGATCACATCATCGCCGCCGTCAACGCTGGCAACCAGTTCGCCGGTTGGTGCATCGTAATACATTTCGGTGATGTGGATGCCGGAATTGTTGCCACCATCTTGCGTGTGGGTCACGACGATCCGGCTGACCGGACCGGGGATATCGACGTTCAGGTTATAGGTCGACGAATTCACAGCGCCGTCGCCGCCATTGCTGTCAGCCGTATCGGCACCGGACACCAGATCAGTATCCTTAAGGGTCAGGCCAGACCCGCCCGTCAGGTTAACCGTGATCGGGTTGCCGTTGATGTTAAAGGCCGTGATCTTGACCAGGCCGTCATTGTCGACGTCGTTGATATTGAAAGACACATTCGACACAGGGGCAGAAAAGCCCCAGCTGAATTCACCTGTATTGCCATGACCGTTTGTGGTCGATTTAAGCGAGCTGTCGCTATCAACCGGATCACCGTTCGACACGATGCCGGTTGTGTTCAGATTAGCTGTGCCAACGTCCGACTCGTGGTAGCCGGTATCAACGGTGCGCGCATAGGTGACCGTGACGTTGCCGGTGTCTTGGGTAAAGCCATTGTCGATCTGATCGCCACTGACGCCTTCCCATTCGAAATTCTCGCGTACGGTTGCCGACTGCGCCCCGCTGTCGCCGAAGATGATGTCGTCGCCCGCGCCGCCGGACAGCGTGTCATCTCCGGTCGAGGTATCATCAATGGTCAGGGACGCTGGGTTGTCAAAATACACATCCGTGACATTGACGCCAGAGTTGCTCGAGGTGGTGGCGGAGTGAATGAATTCGATCCGCGAAACTGGGCCTTCGATAGATACGTTTACCGAATATTTCGAACCGGCTGCATTTTCGTCACCGCCAACGCTTTTCGCCGTATCCACACCGAACATGCCATCGGAATCGATCAGTTGAACACCTGACCCACCGGTCAGATCGACGTCGATCAATTCTCCGGCAGCATTATAGGCCATAACCTTGACCTGGCCACCGTTGTCGATGTCATTAATGTTGAAAGACACATTCCCAACCGCGTCGTCAAAACGCAGTTCAAAGGCAGTGTGCCCCGAATTGTTCGCCAAGGTGTCAAACGCGCTGTTTTGGTTGACCGCGTTGCCGTCACCTTGGATGCCGGTCACATTCTGCTGGTCGTAAGTGTACTGTTGGTAGGCATTATTATAGGGGGAGAACGTCTTGAGTTCGAACGTCACATTGACGGTGCCTGTGTTTTGCACAAAGCCCGCCTTGAGGTTGTCATCTTCGTCGATCGTTGTGCCGTTGCCGCTTGGATCGGGGGCTTTGGACCACTCAAAGCTTTCGCGCGCCGCGCCTGCGCCGCTTGACGTTCCGCCATCGCCAATCAGAAAATCGTTGCCGTCTTGGCCAAGAATGCTGTCATCGCCCGAGCCGCCAAAAACCGTATCGTTTCCGGCACCCGCCGCGACGGTGTCGTTCCCTCCGCGCGCGACGATGATATCGTCATTCGAACCGACATTTCCTAAAATCGCATCATTGGCATCAACGCGGTCACCGTCCGGGTCGCCCGTATAGGCGGTGTTGATTAGATCACCGCTCCCGGTTCCTTCGACGATCCCATCCTTGCCGCTGGTCGGCGGCGTTGTCGTGGTTGTAGACGTCGTTGTCGTTGATGATCCGAAAAAAAGACTGGTGAGGCTTCCAAGGAAAAGTGTCATGTTTGTCGTCTCCAAAAATCTGTTTAGGCGCGTTTGGACTGATCCGTCCGCCTCATATCTGTAATAAGCCCGTTTTCCGGGCGAAGCTGGTCAGTCGAAACGGCCCTGGATGCCGTTGGAAATATTATGGTGCGATACCGGGACAAAACCCGAGCAGCGGTTCTCGTTAAAATTGCACGCTGCCAAGGCACCGCGTGTTTCAATACGCTCTGGTAGAAACCAGAATGCCGAAGCAATAATTTTGATTTGTGGCAAAGTGGCGGTCACAAAATGGCGCTTAAAAGAAGAGCCGACAAATGTTTGCCCGGGAGGGTTATCTGACAATCGGACCGATGGGGTTGTTCTACGGTCCACGACACTCTTCTTCCAATCCACGTTCTTCTCCTTGCTCCGCCAACATGACGGGCTGCGATACGGCAGCGTACTAACAAACCGAACAAACACAGGCGGCCGCATGACGACACGCAATACGTTCGGACCGCTCTGAGGAGAAGTTAAGACCACACATGGTCTTTCACAGCGAATGGCAGTTCGCATGTGGTGTGTTCGACAGCTAACCGTACAGCGAACACATCTTCCCCGCACAAAAGTACGCGTTCAATGCGGTCGCCCCCGTGACCTACAGACTTTGCCCCCCAGTTGGGCAACTCTTTAATATCTTGACGGAAGCTTTACAGAAAGAGAAAAATTATCGCCAAATGCGAGCATCTCTGAAAACTGCCAATAACTTTAAGTAGGGTTATTCGCAAAAAATCCCTCATAAATTGCACATTGTTTACAGGTATTTTTGCGCCGATCCGCGTTCGCGCATAAAAATATGGGCAATTTCATGGAAAGGACCTGGCGAATTTGCGCGCAGTGGCACTGATTGTTTCCAAATTGAAACCAAGCGTTTCTGAAGTGCGGGAATGAAATCGACGTTGTTCTCAGATATTACACTAATTTGTGTAAGAACCAATGAGGCCGAATACCCAGTATTTAAGCAAATTCATGCAAAAAGCTGCCCTATTGCACACGAATCAAACGAGAGAACGATTCGATGCTGATTTGTGCAGTACGCTACTGAATGATGAGTCTATCGCGATAAATACTTGAAATGCAGGCGATATTCCAACCTATGGTTGGGCTATGCCAGCTGGGGCCAGAACGACAGGGACCGTGCCTCGCGTCGCTGCAGCCAAATTAATGAATTTCTCAATTTGTTGGCCTAACAAAGGATTTGCTGCACTGCTGCCCCTTGTTGCGGTGCGCCCAGTGTCCCCAAAGTTAGAGATGAAATCAAGTTTCTCGGCCAAGCCATCGGTCGTCTTTTGAAATTATGGGAACCTTAAGGACTACTGCTCTAAGCACCTCAAAAGAGGATCGCGCTTATGAAAATTTCAAGAATCTGTCTCGTTATCTTACTTGCTGTTGGTCTGATTGGGATCGGCAAATATCTTCAAGAATCCATCGCCGCGTTACAGGACTATAAAAAGGTTCAGACTTTGGAGGCTCTGGCGCGCTCGACCACCACTTGGTCAGACGCAACAGTGGCGCTTTCTCTAGAACGAAGTGTGACCCAAGTTGCCCTTTCCGTTACAGGCCCCACCCCCACAGCGTTTGTAAAAATGATTCGCGATCAGCGTGCACTGTCGGATCGCACATTCCAAAATGCGTTGGCTGAATTGGACGCGGTCGACTTTCCAACGAAAGATCAGTTCATTGAACGGGCGCAGGAACACCGGGCGACTTTCAAAAAACTGCGCACAGAAGTCGACGCAATGCTCGCCTCGGAAGGCACCGACCGGCCTAAGAACCGCGTGAAAGACCTCCCCTTTGAACTGAAGGCACAAATCACAAGCCTGAAGCTATTGTCGAAACTTTTGACGATTGAAAACAGCCTCACATCTTCGACCGTTGCGGCACTGACAAACATCGAAAATGCCGCTTGGGAGATTAGGGAGTTCGGCGGCAGAGCACGGACATACTATGCCACAGCTACTTTGAACGGCACGGCCATTCCGTCTGATCTGAAAAAACTTATCAACGCAGATAGTTTGCGCGCTGCAAACGCATGGGGGATCTTGCAAGATCAGCTTGAGCTTGTCGCGTTGGATCCGGAGTTCAAGCAGAAGATCACAACAGCAGGAGGCAGATATTTCGGAACCTATCTTCCTGTTCTTGAACGTCTGGATGCTGCTATGGACGGCGCTTCGGGAGCAGCCGAGATTACATATCCAGTCACATTTGACGATTTTTTCAAACTGTCGAACACTGCTTTGGCGGATATGGCGAATATCTCCCAGGATGCCGGAACCCAGTTGCGCCTCTATTGGGAAAGCGACCGACAGAGCCATCTTTATTCCTTGTTGTTAAATGCAAGTATGATGATTTTTGATGTCTTGTGTGTGTGTGCAGCCTTATATTTTGTCGCGACGCGGCTGGCCAATCGTATAGAATATGCGTCTCAAGCGATCGAAGCGGTCACTAAAGGCGAATTGGATCAAGAGATTGATGAACGCGAGAATGACCTTCTTGAAATAAAAAGGCTCACCTCAAGTTTGAAAAAGCTCATCGCCTCTGCCCGCGAATCCCGTGCGCTCCTAGCTACGCTTGACAATGTGGAAGCGCAGGAAAAACAGCGCCTACAGATGGAAGAAGAACGCGAAAAGCGCTTGGCCAGCGAAGCAGAAACGGCCCGAGACCGGGAAATGACCGCCGCGCAAGAAACAAAGCGACTAGCTATGTTTACCGAATTTCAGACCGATATGGAAAACGTACTGGGACAGGCCGCAAAGGGGATCTTCACCAACCGGATATCTGACAGGTTTCAAGACCAAAGCCTTGCAAGCCTTGCATCCGTAATCAACAGCCTTCTAGACACGATTGAGACAAATATCTCCGACGTCGCTGGTAGTATTGATGATCTATCCCAAGGGAACCTTGGTGTGCGCATCAAGGGGGAGCGTCAAGGCGCGTTTCTACAATTGCAAGAAGACTTCAACGCCGCACTTTTGACGCTATCGAAATCCATGTCCCAGATCATGCAAAATGGCCAAAACGTATCGGCAACTTCAAGTGAGCTTGAGGCGACATCGCGCAGTATGGCCAAGAGGGCAGAAGACAGCGCCGCTGCAATTCAACAGACCTCCGCAGCGGCAGAGGATATTGCGACGAGCATCCGCCAAGTTGTTGAAAACGCAAAGACCGCTGACGCCGCGACGCGCAAAGTTCGCGACAGTGCTGACAAGACCAAAAAAGTCTCTGACCAAACAGAGGCGTCCATGCATGCGATGACGGAGGCCTCTACACAAATCAACCGCGTCGTTAAAGTGATCGAAGACATTGCGTTTCAAATCAATCTTCTTGCACTGAACGCCGGTGTCGAAGCCGCCCGCGCGGGCGAGGCTGGCCGCGGATTTTCGGTGGTGGCATCCGAGGTGCGCGCACTTGCCCAAAGATCACAAGATGCCGTGCGCGAAATCAGCGAAGTTATTGAACAAAATAACCGAAGCGTTGAAGCCGGGGTTGAACAGGTGGAACTCTCCAGGAACGCATTGCAAGGAATTATCTCGGATGTAGAAGTTGCATCAAGCCAAATCTCTGACATTGCAAAAGCAGTCGAACAGCAATCCAACGGTATAGAAGAAGTGACGCGCGCAGTACGCTCCATCGACAGTGTTTCGCAGACGAATGCTGCCGCCCTTGAAGGGATGACGGCGTCGAGCGTGGCGATGAATGCCGAGGCTAAATCACTTACGACAGCATTGGGACACTTCCATGGTGTAGAGGTGCTACCAGTCGTAAAAAAGGCGGGCAAAGTGATCCCTATGGGAAAGCCTAATCAACGCACAACTCCGCAGGCCCCCTCGACATCGCCGCAGGTCGCGCACAAGACGACAGCCAGCAACGATGATTGGGCAGAGTTCTGATGGTCGTGGCCCCGGCCCTCGTGACTGGTTTCATTTATGTCTGTAGCGAGAGGTGAGTGTGTGAAAAATACCGCATCTAATTCTGCACCACCGTCGCGCGAAACGGAGAACCTGTGGTATTTGGTGCGTAGTCGAGATCTCCCTTATAGGACCAAATTATCAGGTCTGAAGGGGGCGCAAGGCATGACACCAGATGAAGCGCGAGGGTTTTACGCTGAACGTTGGAACGTCTCCCTTTCAGGACATTTCCTTTGGAAATACCCAGCCGGACAGGGGATGAAACAGATCAGATTCCGTGATGCCGTGCGCGGAACGGCGGTCAAGCCACCGCTCCCTGACACGTCATCGACCTGTCCACTGGACAAGGTGAAGCTTATGTTGACTTGTCGCGCCCTCCATAGCCCCACGCGGTCAACTGCAATGCGCATATTGTCGTAGCTGCCGCGCTCCGGTTTGCCTTCAAAGAGACGGAATCCACGCCAATGGGTATCGAACAGCATCCATTGAATGACAGCGCGTTTACGCAGGAAATGTTATGAGAGGGGCATGCGTCCGCAACAGATAGGCATGAACCAGAAAGCCTTGACTCTTTGAGAGCTTGATCTGGAAGGTTTTTAGCTTGGTGCGCTCGCCGCCCAGACCGGCAAAATCCTCGTTCCCGTCGAAATGGAATGCTGCCCCTGGACGGGACACCTATGGCACGAATGTGCCGCGACCAGTCGCCAGCGGCTCCCGCTGCCGAACAGCCCGCCATTACCGTGCAACCGCAGCGACCTGACCACAGACCAAGCACTAGCAGATCAGCATGCGATTGCTTCAGCGTCCGCCGCTGCTTGCGCGATCTACCAGCTTCCGTTTTTAGCCAACCAGCAAGCTTCTCCGCGAACGGATCAAGTTTAATCTGCCTCTCCAGTGAAACAAATTGCAGCTCGATCGTCCCCACATTCAAGTGCTCTGTGATGACCTACCAGTGTGTCTCGCAATCCCTCGGATCGACAGATTCTCCCGCAGCGCCACATGTCTGATTATGTTTGAAAGTCCAAGCGGTATTAATCCATTGCGCATCGCGCTCAGGGGAAAGGGTTACAGGGTCCAAATCTCAGTGGAAATTATCCGTCTAGCCGGTTCACCTCTGCGCAGAAACCTATACCGCATCTTAGCTTTATTTGCTTCAAGCATAGGGATTTTCAAGGCTTCAAAAATCTTTCGATCTGACCACCTAGCCGACGTCGGCCGCACCAAGGTACTATGAATTTTCCACCTAAAAGCTTTCAGAAAACAAAAGGTTAATCAATCAGGCTGGTAGCAGGAGCATAAATTTTAAATCAGAAAAGATGGTCCGGTATCAAAAAGTCCAGGTTATCTAATCATTCAACTAAATAACCTGGACTTTATTTGGTACCCGAGGCCGGACTCGAACCGGCACACCTCGCGGCGGGGGATTTTGAATCCCCTGCGTCTACCATTCCGCCACTCGGGCCGCAGGGGTCTGTTACCGTGCAATTGCCGGGTCGGCAAGCGGAAATTTGAGGCTTTCTCTTGACCCTGCCCTTTGGTCGTGGTGTTGCAACTCAACGAACCAGCCTTAGCGGAGCTTTTGCCATGATCAGACGTTTTTATGATTGGGTCATTGGCCTCGCACACCACCCCCATGCCATATGGGTTTTGGCTCTTGTCGCTATTGTCGAAAGCTCTGTTTTTCCGATCCCACCGGATGTGTTGATGATCCCGATGATCCTCGCTCGGCCACGTCAAGCTTGGTTGATTGCAGGCGTGGCTCTGATTGGCTCAGTGTTGGGTGGGCTATTGGGGTATGCGATCGGGGCGCTTGCCTTCGAATCGCTCGGGGCCCCGATCCTTGCCGCAATGGGCAAGGCCGATGCTATGGCCGAGTTTTCGACGCGCTTTAATGATTTCGGATTTTGGGCCGTACTTGTCGCGGGCATCACACCATTCCCGTATAAGGTGATCACGATCATGTCGGGATGGACGGGAATGCCGCTGTTCACCTTTATCGCCACGTCAATTCTGGCCCGCGCGTTACGCTTTTATATCGTTGCCGCGTTACTATGGAAATTTGGCCCACCGATCCGCGACTTTATCGAAAAGCGCTTGCCGTTGGTGTTTACCGTCTGTGTCATTCTGCTCTTGGGCGGTTTCTTTTTCGTGAGGTACCTATGATGTCGCGCAACAAATACGTTCTGCTTGCAACGCTTGGCTCTGCCGCACTTCTGTTGGGTGCTTTCGGATTTCAATATTTGGGGGGCATGGCACCTTGCAAGCTGTGTTTATGGCAGCGCTGGCCCCACGGTGCGGCAATTTTTGTAGGGCTGTTCGTTCTGTTTGGCGGCCCTAGGGTTCTAGTTTGGCTTGGTGCGGCAGCCGTCGCAACCACCGGGGCCATCGGGGTCTATCACGCCGGGGTCGAATGGAAGTGGTGGCCCGGTCCATCATCGTGCACAGGCGGCGGCATGGATCTGGGCGCGCTCAGTGGTAACGACCTTCTCTCTATGGACGCGCCGTCGGGTCTGGTAATGTGCGACGAAATCGTCTGGCAGTTGTTTGGTCTGTCTATGGCGGGTTGGAATGCCGTGATTTGCGCGGTTTTGCTGGGCCTTTGGGTCGCTGCGGCACGCCGTAAGGTTTAAGCCAAGCGCGCGCCCTGCCCTGACTTTCTGGTTTTAAGAAGAAGGCTTGTTTCGCTGGCCACGACACCTTCCATCCGGCGGATACGGGCGAGAACTTCGTCAAAATCTTCCAAGGTAGCGGCCCCTATTTCAACGATCACATCCCACCGACCATTGGTGGAATGCACCGCGCGCAATTGCGCCATTTTCGTCAATGTGCGGGTAATGCGTTCGGTGCCGCTCCCTTCGATTTCTATCATCATAAGCCCCCTGACCGGATCGGCCAGCACGTCTGAGCGGGTCACAACCGTAAAGCCGACGATCTCTCCGCTCGCGCGCAATTTTGCGAGCCGGGCGCGCACAGTTGTACGTGATAGGTTTAGAAGCGCAGCTAAATCAGATAGGGATTGTCGCGCATCCTGCCGTAGCGCTGCAATCAGTGCTTCGTCCGTTTTGGTCATTATTGCATTCCTTTTCGAACAATAGGTATCCGTTTTGTGCCATTATACAAAGAGTAATTTAACAAATGCACCAGAAATACCCCCTTTAGCCCGTTTTCAGTCCAGATCATCGTTGGGGGCTCAAGGTTTTCCATTATGGAAAGTTATAAATTCCATTACGGTCAATCGGACGCCATATTGGTCAATATAGCAAGTTGATGGCGAACATATTTGCCAGATACACCCCTCTAAACCCTTGCGAAGGAATATTCGGATGACACAGCAAAATTGCATTCTACTGGGTGCCCCTATGGATAGCGGCAAACGTCGGTTGGGTTGTGTGATGGGGCCGGATGCCTATCGCACTGCAGGTCTTGCGACGGCGCTTGCCGATCTGGGGCATAGTGTGACGGACCGCGGCAATGTGCTGCCCGCCCCCTATACCCCTGGTCAACACCCCAAGCTGCATGCGCTTGAAGAAACCATCGCGTGGACACAAAGCCTTGCCGACGCGGCCGAGGCAGCGCTTGGCGACGGTACCCCGATTTTCATGGGGGGCGATCATGCGCTGGCGTCCGGCACCGTCTTGGGCGCAATGCGTCATGCGCAGGCGCAGGGCCGACCGTTGTTTGTCCTATGGCTTGATGCGCATAGCGATTTCCACACGCCCGAAAGCACCGACAGCGGCAATTTGCACGGCACCCCGTTGGGGTATGTGACAGGCCGCGAAGGTTTTGATGCATTCCCCGCGCTGCCCTATTCCCTGCCCCATGACAATATCGCCATCATCGGCTTGCGCTCGGTTGATGCTGCCGAACGTGCGGCACTGCAGGAAACCACGATCCGGCGGGTGGACATGCGCGAGATCGACGAGACCGGCATCGCAACGCCTTTGAACACTTTCCTTGAAAAAGTAGCTACGGCAAATGGTATGCTGCATGTTTCCTTGGATGTTGATTTTCTTGACCCGTCGGTTGCCCCAGCCGTCGGGACCACTGTTCCCGGCGGGGCCACTGTGCGCGAAGGCCATCTGGTGATGGAGATCCTGCATGACAGCGGCCTGATGACATCGCTTGATCTGGTTGAACTGAACCCGTTTCTGGACGAGCGCGGCCGCACGGCCCGCCTGATGGTTGACCTTGCCGCCTCTGCCTTTGGCCGGCGGGTGTTTGACCGCCCGACCCGCGCTTATTGATCCCCCGAAAGGACCCTTGTCATGACCGATCTTTCGCCCTCCTCCAAAGCGCTGGTGCCCTTTGTGTCCGTTCTTAACATGATGCAGTTGATCCATCACATCGGGATCGAACCGATGTTGGTGGGGCTTGGTGACTATATCGAGGCCGATTTTCGGCGGTGGGAACTGTTTGACAAGACACCGCGCGTTGCCAGCCACTCAGAAAATGGCGTGATCGAATTGATGCCGACGTCGGATGGCGAAGTTTACGGATTCAAATATGTCAACGGGCACCCATCCAATACGGTGGATGGATTGCAGACTGTCACGGCCTTCGGCTTGCTGGCGAATGTGGCCAATGGCTATCCGGTGTTGTTGTCCGAGATGACGATGCTGACAGCGCTGCGCACGGCGGCGACTTCGGCCATTGTGGCGCGGCTGTTGGCCCCCAAGGGTGCACATGTCATGGCCATGATCGGCAACGGGGCGCAATCCGAATTCCAGACCCTGGCGATGAAGGCGATTGTCGGCATCGACGAAGTGCGCCTGTATGATATTGATCGCGCAGCAACGGCAAAATGCGCCGAAAACCTGGCGGGCCACGGGATCAAGGTTGTTGCCTGCGAGACCGCCGAGGACGCCATTCTGGGCGCTCAAATTGTAACCACCTGCACCGCTGACAAGCAATATGCGACGATCCTGACCGACAACATGGTGGGGGCTGGTATTCATATCAACGCCATCGGTGGTGATTGTCCGGGCAAGACCGAACTGGCCCCTGCGATCTTGCACCGTGCGGGCATCTTTGTGGAATACCCCGAACAGACCCGGATCGAGGGGGAAATTCAACAGCTTGCACCGGACCATCCCGTGACTGAAATCTGGCAGGTTCTAACCGGTCAGGCCACAGGCCGCACCGATGACAAGCAGATCACCCTGTTCGATTCAGTCGGTTTCGCGATCGAAGATTTCTCGGCGTTGCGCTATGTGCGCGACCAGATTGCCGGCACGGGGTTCTTTGATCCCCTTGACCTGCTGGCCGATCCCGAAGATCCGCGTGATCTGTTCGGGATGCTGCAACGGGCGGGTTAACGCTATTATTGTGCTGTCACGTCGTGGTGGTACAGCCAGTTGAACGCGCCGATCATGGCACCCGGGGCCAGTGTGCTGGCAACACGCAGGCCCAAATGGGCGGCTGTGCGTTGAAACCCCGGACGCAGATGATAGCGCGCGGCATTGCTTGCGGCGGTCTTGATCACCCGGCGCACGCGGGCCTCGCGGATTGATTGATAGCGGTGCAAGGCGGGCGCAAGCGGCTGCTTTGACAGACATGCGGCCAGAACCCACGCGTCCTCTAGCGCCATATTGGCCCCTTGGGCCAGAAACGGCAGAGTTGGATGGGCGGCATCCCCCAACAGCGCCACACCGTTTTGCTGCCAGACAGAGGCGACGGGATGATGATGCAGCCCCCATAGGGTACAATTCTCAACTGCGGCGATCATGTCTGCCGCCCTTCCGCCAAAACCCGCAAATGCATGGCGCAGGTTGGCGGGATCATCAGCGATGCTCCAACCTTCGGGTGCCCAGTTGTCACGCTCCTCGACCGCGACAAGATTGACCAGCTTGCCGCCGCGCAGGGGATAGCTGACGAGATGACGCCCCGGCCCCATGGTGACATGCGCCTCGGGTGGGTGATCAAAGCGGTTGGGGACCAGCGCCCGCCACGCCACCTGTCCCGAAAATTGCGCGGCATCATCCCCGTTCAACGCCGCGCGGGTTTTGGAATGAATGCCGCTGGCGTCAATGATCACTTCGGCACGGCGGCGGGTCTTTTGGAGCATCTGTAATGTGGGCGGATCACCGGGCAGTACCTCTTGCACCGATTCGCCCAGTTCAACGGAAACATTCCCCCGTTTCGCCGCACCGAACAGGATGTCGATCAGATCGGCCCGATGCACGAACATGTAGGGATGACCCGCCTGCCCCCGCATCAGGTCAAGACGCGCCACCTGACTGCCGGCCTTGTAATCTTGCAAAACCACAGCCTGCGCGCGCACGGCACTGCGTTCTTTCAGCTTGGCCTCAAGACCCATGGCCCGCAGAACTGACATACCATTCGGGCTAATCTGCAATCCTGCGCCAACTTCTGAAATTCGGGGGGCTTGCTCCACCAAGGTCACCGCCACACCATGGCGCGACAGCGCGGCAGCGGCTGCAAGCCCGCCAATACCAGCGCCAATCACGATTGCATTGCTGATCGTCACAGCCTGCTCCCTTGTTCAAATACCTAAAAAATATAAAAAAAGCGCCAGGGCTCTTACCCTGGCGCTTTCATAAAAAAATCCTACGACACCCGTCGATCAATCATCGCGGTGCACTTTTTCGCGGCGCTCGTGGCGCTCTTGCGCCTCAAGGCTCATTGTTGCGATGGGGCGTGCGTCCAGACGTTTCAGCGAAATCGGTTCACCTGTAACCGAACAATAGCCAAATTCACCTTCGTCGATGCGGCGCAGGGCCGCGTCAATCTTGTTTACCAGCTTGCGCGCCCGGTCCCGGGTCCGCAATTCCAGCGCGCGATCTGTTTCCTCCGAAGCGCGGTCGTTCACATCGGGGATGTTGCGCGTCCCATCTTGAAGACCCTCGATCGTGTCTCGGCTTCCGGCCAGCAATTCAGCCTTCCACGTCAACAGTTTGCGTCTGAAATATTCGACTTGCCGATCATTCATGAATGGTTCGTCTTCGGCAGGACTATAGTTGTCCGCCAAAAATACTTCCTGTTTCATATCATTCCCCATAGCGGTCTTAATCCAGTCCTTGAGGTGCTCTACGGCCCCTGTTCCCTGCGGATCATCTAACGCAGCGTTCCTAGATTGTCACTACACAATGCCTACGTTTTTTGGTTTAAGGGCCCCAAATTAGCGCGTCTTATAAGGTTGATAACAAGATGAAATTCCAAGGAACTGACGATTATGTCGCAACGGATGACCTCACCATTGCGGTGAATGCAGCTGTTACGCTGGAACGCCCACTGTTGGTAAAAGGTGAACCGGGCACGGGTAAAACGGAACTTGCGCGCCAAGTCTCGAACGCGCTTGGTCTACCTATGATTGAATGGAATATCAAGTCCACTACCCGTGCGCAGCAGGGTCTGTACGAATATGATGCCGTCAGCCGCTTGCGAGACAGCCAATTGGGCGAAGAACGCGTCCATGATGTAAAAAACTATATCCGCAAGGGCAAGCTGTGGCAGGCGTTTGAAGCAGACGGTAAAACCGTTTTGCTGATCGACGAGATAGACAAAGCCGACATCGAATTTCCCAACGACCTTTTGCAAGAACTCGATAAGATGGAATTTTTCGTCTACGAGACCGGTGAAACGATCAAGGCAGTCAACCGCCCGATCGTCATCATCACCTCGAACAATGAAAAAGAACTGCCTGACGCATTTTTGCGCCGCTGCTTTTTCCACTACATCCGCTTTCCTGAAATGGACACGCTGCGCAAGATCGTCGAGGTGCACCATCCGGGCATCAAGGAGACCTTGCTCACCACTGCGCTGACCCAGTTCTATGAAATCCGCGACCAGCAAGGGCTGAAGAAAAAGCCATCGACCTCTGAGGTGCTGGATTGGCTGAAATTGCTGCTGGCCGAGGATATGGATGCCGCCGATCTTAAGAAAGACGGCAAGAATTCACTGCCCAAGCTGCACGGTGCCTTGCTCAAAAATGAACAGGATGTGCATTTGTTCGAACGGTTGGCATTCATGGCCCGGGCGCAGAAATAACCCTTCTGACCACATCTGGTATAGGCCCCGCTTGGGGCACATACACACTTGTGGCGTGCATGACACGCGCGCCACAAGCCTGCCCCAATCGTTAACTTTTTTCTCTCTTTTGACATGTTTGCTCCCTAGAAAGGACCCGATGACAGGCGAAAAGACCCTGTAATCAGCTCAAAAGGGCAAGGCAGGCAAAATGATAGATATGATTTCAGCACGGTATGTGCGCTGCGTACGCTATTTATTCGCAGAACGGATGTGGGCGTCCAACGGATTTTCGACGGGTCGATCTAAATGAGGGGCCGCTTCCTTTTCCCGTTGATGTTGTTCGTTAATGCCTGTGTGCCAGCGTCGCATCCCGGTGTTGTTTCGCGCGCTTCGCTTGAGACACCAACCACTTCGTTGCCCCCTATGAAAAGCTTTACGGCACATCGTGCGTCGACTGCCCCGCGCTCGAACAACGATTTGTCGCTGGATTTTATCGAATTGGCGTTTCGGATGGAAAGCGGCAAAGACCTCTCCGTCCTCACCCGCTTTGAGGGGCCGGTCACCATCCGCGTCATTGGTGCGCCGCCCCCGACGCTGAACCCTGATCTATCCCGCCTGATCGGCCGGTTGCGATCCGAAGCCAAGATCGACATTAGCCCGACAAACGCCGCCACCGCGAACATAACGATCGAGGCCGTCAGCCGCAGCAAGATCCGTCAGGTGCTGCCACAAGCGGCCTGTTTCGTGGCCCCCAATGTCAGCAGCATCGCGGAATACAAAAAGGTGCGCCGCTCTGCGCAGACCAACTGGTCGCTTTTGAAAACGCGCAGCCGTGTGGCGATTTTTCTGCCCAATGATGCAAGCCCCCAAGAAGTGCGCGATTGCCTGCACGAAGAAGTCGCCCAAGCGCTTGGGCCCTTGAACGATCTATACCGTTTGCCCGACTCCGTCTTTAACGACGACAACGTGCATACAGTGCTGACAGGCTTCGACATGATGATCCTGCGGGCCTATTACGATCCTGCCCTGCGCTCGGGTATGACCCGTGGTCAGGTGGCAAATGCCCTGCCCGAAATCTTGGCCCGGATCAACCCGCGCGGCACCTCTACGCAAGCGCGCTTTGTCACCAGAACGCCACGCGAATGGAATGCCGCCGTGCAAGGCGCGCTTGGCCCCGGGCGCTCTGACGGGCAACGCCAAGACGCCGCCTATAGCGCGATCAAGATCGCCCAGACCTTGGGCTGGCACGACCATCGGCGCGCATTCGCACACTACGCCATGGGCCGCGCGCTCCAAGGCGGCGACTCCGAGGCCGCGCATAAACAGTACCAGCTGGCCGAACTGTTCTATTCCCGCAACCCCGGCACCCAATTGCACCGTGCCTACGTCGCGACGCAACTTGGTGCCTACGCAATTTCCAAAGGCGACGGACTGGAGGCCCTGCGGCTTATTGGCCCACATGTCGAAACCGCCCGCAACAGCGAGAATGCCGCCCTGCTCAGCACCCTTCTTTTACTGCGTGCCGAAGCGCTTGAGCTTGAAAACCGCGCTGCCGAAGCACGGCTGGTCAGGCTGGACAGTCTAGGCTGGGCACGGTACGGGTTTGGCTCTGATTGGGCTGTGCGGGCCAAAATGCGCGAAATCGCGTCGCTTAACCCGCTCAAATAACAAGCGAAGCGGGCCGATATGATTGTATTAGTTCTTGCCGTGATTGGCGCATTGATTGGCGGTTTCACCGCGTATAGACGCAAGGGAAACCGCAAGGACATGGCACAATATGCGGCTGGCTTTGGGATGGCCTTTATTGTTGTTGGGATGATCCTTACAGTCATCATCGACCGAGTCCTCTCCGGGGTTTAACTGATGTTTCTGCCGTTCTTCGACCAATTGCGCCGCCACAAAGTTCCCGTATCCATGCGGGAGTTCCTGGCGTTTCTTGATGGTATGGCAGCGGGTCTTGCGACCTATGATGTGGATGCGTTCTATTATCTGGCGCGCGTCAGCATGGTCAAAGACGAACGCAACATCGACAAATTCGATCAGGCCTTTGCCGCTGCATTCAAGGGACTGGAAAACATCAGCCTTGATGATGTCCTCGAAGCTGTTGATATTCCGCAAGACTGGCTGGAAAAGATGGCTGAAAAGCATCTGACCCCCGAAGAAAAAGCCGAGATTGAAGCCGCAGGCGGTTTCGACAAGCTGATGGAAACCTTGCGCAAACGCCTTGAAGAACAAAAGGGCCGCCATCAGGGGGGCAATAAATGGGTCGGCACGGCGGGCACTTCGCCGTTCGGGGCCTATGGTTACAACCCCGAGGGCGTACGCGTCGGCCAAGAAGGCTCGCGCCACCAACGTGCCGTAAAGGTCTGGGACAAGCGTGAATTCAAGAACTTAGACGACACAGTTGAACTAGGAACCCGCAACATCAAGGTCGCCCTGAAACGCTTGCGCCGATGGGCGCGCGACGGTGCCCAAGAAGAACTGGATCTGGGTGGTACAATCCGCGCGACAGCGGAACACGGCTATCTTGACGTGAAAACCCGCCCCGAACGCCGCAATGCCGTCAAAGTGCTGCTGTTCTTGGACGTCGGCGGATCGATGGATCCCCACATCAAAACGGTCGAGGAATTGTTCAGCGCCGCCAAAGCAGAATTCAAACATCTTGAATATTTCTACTTCCACAACTGCCTTTACGAAGGCGTCTGGCGCGACAACCGCCGTCGTTGGGCCGAACAGCAATCCACCCAAGAAATCATGCGCACCTATGGCCCTGATTATAAATGTATTTTCGTGGGCGACGCCTCCATGTCCCCCTACGAGATCGCGTATCCCGGTGGTGCCAATGAACATTGGAATCCCGAAGCAGGGTCGGTTTGGCTGGAACGTGCGCGTGAACAATGGAACAGCAGCCTGTGGATCAACCCGATCCCGGAAAAATACTGGCCCTACACCCAGTCCATCAAGATGGTTCAGGAAATCTTTGGCCAAGACGCGATGGTCCCGATGACCCTCGAAGGCCTAAGCCGTGGCATGAAGGCCCTGACCCGCTAAAGCGCCGAAAAGCGTTATTTTCACAGGCCCCTCCCTTTACCCTTTTATAAATACTCATCTGCGCTTGCCCTTCCGCGCAGACCAACCATATTGAGGGCATGATACGCGTCATCCCCATCCTGCTCGCCGTGCTCTACGGGCTTGCCATGTACCGGTTTTCCGCATGGCGCACGGCGAAAGAGCTGGACGAAAAATCAACCGAACTGATTGATCCGGCCCTCCGCGAGATGAGTAACAAGATGGCGAAAGCCCTCGATGTGCCGCGCATCAAGGTCCATATCTACGAGGTCGCACCGGTTAACGGTCTTGCCGCCCCTGACGGGCGCATTTTCATCACCCGTGGGTTTTACAATAAATTCAAAGCGGGCGAAGTCTCGGCCGAGGAGCTGGCCAGCGTGATCGCCCACGAACTAGGCCATGTCGCATTGGGTCATTCCCGTCGCCGGATGATCGACTTTTCCGGGCAGAACGCCATGCGCGCCGCGTTGGGTATGATCTTGGGCCGGCTCATTCCCGGAGTTGGAATCTGGATCGCAAATATGTTGGCCAGCATGCTGGCAGCGCGTCTGTCGCGTTCCGATGAATACGAGGCCGACGCCTATGCCGCCGCCCTCCTGACCAAGGCGGGCATCGGGGTCGCACCGCAAATTTCACTGTTCCAAAAGCTCGAGGCACTGACCCAGACCAACCACGGCACCGCCCCCGCTTGGTTGATGAGCCATCCAAAAACAGATGACCGCATCGCCGCCCTGACGACGTTGCAAAAACGCTGGGATGTCTAATCAGTTAGCGTAGCGCCTTTGCAAGACGCGGCAGGCGCGCTTTTTTCAGCAAGGGGCGCATTTGCCAGTCCTGCCCTGACAGGCGCTGCGCCTCGGCCAGAACCATCGCCGCGGCATCTTCGATCGCGGTCGGGCTATCTAGCCAGAGACCGTGCAGGTAGCTGTCCGGATCGATCCGTGCCAGCCCTTCTTCTGCCAGAATGCCGCGGGGAAAATCCTTTGCATTCAATGTCATGATAACGTCGGCATTGCCGTGGATCGCGGCCGCAAGAACATGAACGTCGTTTTCATCGGGCAGATAAAGCCGCTGTTCGATGCCAGGGCTTACGCTGACCTCAGCGCGGGGCCACGCGGCACGCAGCAGGGCAATCTCGGCGCGCGCCTGCGCTTCGCCTGTGGGGCCGATTTTGATCGCAGCGCGCGCCCATTCTTCAAGAATGCGTGCTGACCAAAGCGGTTCAAACGCCCCCGTGCGGGCGGCAGCCAGAACCATCTCGCGCATGACTGTAGGATACAGAACGCACGCGTCGATCAGAATGCGCGGGGCCATTAAAGCCGAAAGAATATTGACTTGAGATAACCGGTTTCTGCCAGTTGTGGCAGTTGCGGATGGTCCGGCCCGGCAAAGCCCGTGTGCAGCATCGCCGCGCGTCGCCCTGCCCGACCAATGCCGCGCACCGACGACGTCCGAAACTGCGTCAAGTCTGCGGCATGTGAACAGGAACACAGGCCAAGTATACCATTTTCAGCGACCAATGGGGCCGCCAAACGTGCCAACCGCTCATACGCGCGCAACCCTGCTTCAAGCGCGGGCTTGCCCGGTGCAAAAGCCGGCGGATCACAGATCACCACGTCGAATTCCGCGCCCTCGGCACGCAATGTTGTCAGCAAATCAAAGGCATCGCCTTGACGGGTCGCAAACTTGTCGCTGACGCCCATCGCGGCAGCACCTTCATCGGCAAGGGCCAAGGCAGGGGCCGATCCATCGACCGCCAGAACCGACGCGGCACCATTTGCCAGTGCGGCCAAACCAAAGCCGCCGACATGAGCGAACACATCCAGCACCCGCTTGCCCTTGGACAGGTTCGCGGCAAATGCGTGGTTGGGGCGCTGATCATAAAAAATACCGGTTTTTTGACCGCCGGTCAGATCGGCCATATAGGTCGCCCCGTTCATCGGAACAGGGATCGCGCTTGCAGGCGCTTCGCCTTGCAGAACGGTGCTGACGTCATCCAGCCCCTCAAGCGTGCGAGTCCGACCTGCTGCGTTTTTCAACACATGTTTGATACCGGTTACAGCCACCAACGCCGCGACAAGCGCGTCGATATGGACATCAGCCCACGCCGCATTGGGCTGGATCACAGCCGTATCGCCAAAGCGGTCGATCACGACACCGGGCAAGCCATCGGCTTCAGCGTGGATCAGGCGATAAAACGGCGCATCATAAAGCTGTTCGCGCAGCTGCAGCGCGCGGGCGATATGGGCTGCGAACCAATCCACATCGATCACAGCTTCGGAATTTTGGTCCAGCATCCGGCAAAAGATTTTGGAAAGCGGGTTAACCGCCACAACGCCCATCACCTGGCGCGCGCTGTCTTCCAGAATCGCAAGGCTACCGGGGGCCATGCCCTTGGTGCGACGGTCAACGACCATTTCATTGGCGTAAACCCATGGAAACCCGTGACGAATCGCACGGGCATTGGCCTTGGGTATCAGGCGTACCACTGGCAGGGCTGCGGAATCGGTCGGGGCGGATGCTAAAGGGGGCGTTGTCATAACGCCCCCTCTAGTCGGTTTGAATGGATTGGGAAAGCTCAGAGTTTGTTCAACGTCTGAAACATACCAAGTTTCGCATTTTCATACCCGCCGGGCTTGATCATCTCTTGGCGAAACACTTCGGCCAGATGGGCAGTGATGCGGGCCTTTTGGGTTTCGCCCCGACGATCCGCTTCGATGGCTTGCTGGCCACCGAACCCGTCCAGATCTGCTTCGACGATCTGCGGTTGCGCCATTGGCATCCCTGTGCGTGGGTCGCGCACCGTCAAACGGAAGGTGATCGAATGAACGCCACCTACAGTATAGCGGGCTTTTTCCGTAAGCGCATGAAAGCGCAAGACTTCTACGTCCAGCAGTACGGGTACGTCACCCGCCACGTTTTGGGCGCTTTGCTGCAAGGCTGTTTCGAAAATTGCTTTGACCTGTGCATGACGGTTCCCGATGGGGTCACCGCGCCAGACAATATCGCCCGAAGGGTAATAGCGGTTTGCCTCGGATACTTTCAGGCTGTCGGGCACCGCCACATTGATTTCGGAAATCCGCAGTGACGGGGCCGCTGTTGCCGCAAACGCCATTTGTGGTTCAGCCTGCAACAACATTTCGGGGACCGAGGAATCAATCGTCGCATTTCGGCTGGCAATGTCAGACGTGGCACAAGCCGAGACAAAAGCACCCAAGGTCAAGACGGCAATCAGTTTCAAAGTTTTCATCGGTTTCTCCGCACGCCGGGGATCGGCAAATAGTTAACACTTGGTAACCTTTTGCTGTCAAAATGAGGCGCGTTTGGGGCGAGAATGCTGAAGACTTGGGGCAATACCGCGATCATTGCGCAAGGTCATGCCATAATCTGCCTGCTTGCGCGGCCTGACGGCTAGTTACGCGTCCGGCTTTTCCAGCCGCCGCGGCGTTGCGGGGCGGCCATGCCTTTCAGACCCTCCTCCATGACTTCGGTCATCGGGTGTGCCGGTGCATCCGCACCGTATTTCAGCAACATCTGGCGGATGTTCTGCCCTGTATTTGCATCCAACGCCAAGCTGAGCGCCCAATCCAGAAATATCGTGCGGCATTCGGATTTGGTAATCCCGTCGATCTGGTAGGATTCGTAAATCAGGCCTTTGGGGTCGTTTGCATCGCCCTTTTTCATCTGCTCTCCCTTTCCGGATCGTTAGCATAGTCGGCCAAAGCCCGGTCGATCGTGTCGGCAGCCTGATCATAGGTCTTTGCCAAATGCGTCTCAAGACTGTTCAAAGTGTCGCAGCCCAGCGATCTGACAAGAAACGCGGCCCCCGCCTGCCCCAACGTGTCACTGCGCAAAACCGATGCCGACAATAGCCGCGTCGCGGATTGCAGCGACCAACAGGTGGCATAGGCGGCCTTGAGCAAGCTTGTTTCCTCGGGGGTGATCAGGGTGGCATCACACGCAGCCGTCAGCCCCGAAGCAATGTCGCGCGCGGTCTCGCCCTTCAACAATGCACCGGCCTGCGCCAGCAGTTCGATATCTTGTAGCCGTCCGGACCCGTTCTTGGCATCCCAAAGCCCGTCCGCTCCTTTGGCCGCTGCAAGGCGTGCGCGCATCTGCGCCACCTCGGACAGGGTATCAGCACGGGCGCGCGGACGGCGCAGAACGCGGCTGCGCAGTGCTTCGACATCGCGGGCAAGATCAGCAGGGCCTGCGACCACATCAGCACGGGTCAGCGCCAGATGCTCCCACACCCAAGCCGCCCCCATCTGGTAACTTTCAAAACTGGCCAGACTGGTGGCGACCGGGCCTTGATTGCCCGACGGGCGCAGCCGCATGTCCACCTCGTATAATCGGCCTTGCGCCATTGGGGCCGTCATCGCGGTGATCATCGCCTGCGTCAGCCGCGCGTAATATAGTCTTGAGGCAAGCGGCCTGCGCCCGTCTGATTGCTCGACCCCGTCGGGATCGTAAATCACGATCATATCCAGATCAGAGGTCGCCGTCAGCCGCCCAGCCCCCAACGACCCCATCCCGACAAGCACCGCACCGCGACCCGGTGCTGCCCCATGACGGCGCGCAAATTCATCGCCAACAACAGGCCAAAGCCCTTGCAGAACGGCGCGGGCCAGATCTGCATATTGCGCGCCTGCGGTCGTCGCGTCGGTCAAGCCCCGCAGATGGTGGACACCGACACGGAAATGCCAATCATGTGCCCACCGACGGGTGGCGTCCAGACGGGCCTCGTAATCGGCCTCGGCATTCAACACCTGTCCAAGGGATGCCGCCAATACGGCCTGCCCCGGCCAGTCGCTAAAGAAATCCCCGCCAAGGACAGCGTCCAATACCCCGGCATGGCGTGACAGATATTCGGCCAACGCAGGCGAAGTGCTGACGATATCAATCAGCAGATCAGCAAGCTGGGGGTTGATCTTGAGGAGAGAAAAAAGCTGCACACCGGCGGGCAACCCCGCCAAAAACCCGTCAAAGGCCCGCAGAGCTTCGTCAGGTTTATCCGCCTGCGCCAGGCGCGCCAGCAGACCCGGTTTAAGTTCGGCAAACAAATCCGCAGCTCGCGGGCTGCGCAGCGCCGGATAGCTTAACCATCGGTCAAGGGTCTCTGTGTCAAAGGCATGATCCGGCGTCGCGGACGGGCGCGCATCCGATCCGGCAAAGAACCCTTCGGTCAGGTGATGCACCTCGGCCAGACGTTGGCGCAGATCTTTTTGCAGGTCAGCCAAATCCACATCCATCATTGCCGCTAATCGGGCAAAGCCCTCGTCGGACTTGGGCAAATTATGGGTCTGCGCGTCGCGGACCATTTGCACGCGGTGTTCAACGGTGCGGTGCGCGCGGTAATGATCGGTCAGGGTGGCCGCGACATCCGGCGTGACCCAGCCTTTTTCAGCCAGCACCGACAACCCCTCGCAGGTACCGCGCAACCGTAGATCAGGATCACGCCCACCTGCGATCAGTTGGCGGGTCTGGGTAAAGAATTCAATCTCCCGGATGCCCCCGCGCCCTAGCTTCATGTTATGGCCTGCCAAATCAATCGGCCCGCCCAGGCCTTTGTGTTCTCGGATCGCAAGGCGCATGTCGTGGGCGTCCTGAATCGCGGCGAAATCCAGATGGCGGCGCCAGACAAACGGGCGCAGTGTGGTCAAGAACCGGTCACCCGCCGCAATGTCCCCCGCCGCAGGGCGCGCCTTGATATAGGCAGCGCGTTCCCAAGTGCGGCCAAGGCTTTCGTAATAGCGCTCCGCCGCCTCCATCGCCATGCACACAGGCGTAACACCGGGGTCAGGTCGCAAGCGCAGGTCGGTCCGAAAGACATAGCCCTCGCCGGTCAGATCATTCAGCGTGCCGCTCATCGCGCGGGTGGCACGCACGAATGCGGTGCGCGCATCGTGGAAATCATCGGGATCAAAGCGGGTTTCATCGAACAGACAAATCAGGTCGATATCCGAGGAATAATTTAGCTCGTGTGCGCCCATCTTGCCCATGGCCAGCACGACCATTCCTGCGCCGCTCGCTGCATCCCCGGCGGTCATTCCGGGCAGTTTTCCACGCTTGATCTGCGCCTGAAGCCCGGCCACCAAAGCCGCCTGACAGGCCGCATCAGCAAAATCCGTAAGCGCGCCAGTGACCTGCTCAAGCGACCACACCCCCGCCAGATCGGCCAGCCCCGTCATTAAGGCGACACGCCGTTTGCCCTGCCGTAAATGACTGGAAAGCTGATCGGGCTGCACATCTCCAGCCCCTGCAATGACCGCTTGCACCGCGCGCGCGGGATCGTCAAAAGCGGCCTCGCACCATGCGGCTTCCTTGTGCATCAACCCCAGCAGATAAGGCGATACCGACCCGGCACCGGCGACTAGCGCCCCAAGTTCAGGCCCCAGATCCGGCATCAAAGCGCGGGCGTCCTTGGCCTGTTCAGATTGAAATATGCGCGGCACACGGGCGATCTGGCTGATAAATGTACTCATCCCACAGCATTCGCTGGTTCCGAAGGCTGGGTCAATGGGTCCCAAGGATCAGGACTATTGTGGGACAGCGCACGAAGTTTTCAATTAATGTAAAAAAGATTTACATCACCCCTTGCACCAGCCCCCGACAATCCCAATCTATGTAATGTGAAAGAGATTTACATTACCTCTCACAGCAACAGGCCCTCGGACTTCAGGGCCACCACACTCTGACCGAAAAGGGACACTTGATGACACAGACATACACCTCCGCCTACGCCCCGCGCCGCAACTGGCTTGGCCGTGCCGAGGATTTTCTCGATGAAAAGGGCAAAGGTGCCTGGATCGCTACGATGATCGTCGGGTTCGTTGTTTTCTGGCCTGTTGGCCTTGCCCTTCTTGCCTATATGATCTGGAGCAAACGCATGTTTAAATCTACCTCCTGCGCCAAGCGCAACAGCCACCGCCACATGACCAGCCGCAGCACCGGCAATGCGGCATTCGACGCCTACAAAGCCGACACATTGGCCCGCCTTGAAGAAGAGCAAACCAACTTTGAGGCATTCCTGACCCGCCTGCGCGAAGCCAAGGACAAGGCCGAGTTCGACCAATTCATGTCCGAGGGTCGCACAAAGAACGATGACACACAGACGGCATAAGCCGTACCTTCGACCTGCCCCCTTCACGGGGGGCAGACTATTATTTTGCCAAAGGACCCCGCCATGACACAGACGCCCGACCCCGACAGCCAGCCTGAATTCTACACCGGTGTGCCAACCAAGCGTCTATTCGCGTGGGTCGTCGATGCGCTTTTTACGCTGATCGCCTGTCTGGTGATTCTTCCGTTTACCGCCTTCACAGGGATCTTCTTTTTCCCGCTGATGCTTCTGATCATAGGTTTTGTGTACCGAGTTGCGACACTGACCAGTGGTTCGGCCACCTTTGGCATGCGTCTGGTCGGGATGGAACTGCGCACCGCAGGCGACAAGCGGCTTGACGCCGGCACGGCATTTGCCCACACACTGGGCTACACGGTAAGTGTCGCAATGGCCCCGTTGCAGTTGATTTCAATCGCTTTAATGTGCACCACACCGCGCGGTCAGGGCCTCAGCGATATGGTCCTTGGCACCGTCGCGCTGAACCGCCGCACGGAAATCTAGCCTACCGCGCAACTTGGGCTTGGCGCGCTTTCCACCTGTTGTTATTATTTCCGTAACAAAACCGGATGATTATGCGCCATACCTTACCGATAGCCCCGCAGTTCTATGTAACAGCGCCCCAGCCCTGCCCGTATCTGGACGGGCGGATGGAACGTAAGCTGTTCACAGCCTTGCAAGGCGAACAGGCTGGAAAGCTGAATGACAGCCTGTCAGGCCAAGGCTTTCGGCGCTCGCAAAATGTGCTCTATCGTCCGTCTTGTGCGGATTGCTCTGCCTGCCTTTCCGCGCGGATCAACGTGGCAGAGTTTACGGCCAGCAAAAGCCAAAAGCGCACCCTGAAACGGAACGATACACTCATACGCCGCGCAACCTCGCCTTGGGCAACCGAAGATCAATATGATCTTTTCCGCCGCTATCTGGACAGCCGTCATGCAGATGGTGGCATGGCAGATATGGATGTCTTCGAATTCGCCGCAATGATTGAAGAAACGCCAATCCGCAGCCGCGTGGTCGAATACACTGACAGCACCACCAAGGACCTCATCGGCGTTTGCCTGACGGATGTTCTGGGGGATGGCGTCAGCATGGTATATTCCTTTTACACCCCTGACCGCCCCAAAGACGGTCTTGGCAATTTCATCATTCTTGATCATATTGAAATCGCCCGTGCGGCCGGCTTACCCTATGTCTATCTCGGCTATTGGGTGCCGGGCAGCCAGAAAATGGGCTACAAAGCCAAGTTTTCGGGCCTCGAAGTCTACATGGGCGGTGCTTGGCAAAAGATGCAGGATGCTTCCGAATTCAAAGCTGACGCGCATCCGCTGAACACGGACCCAATCGCAGAACAGGTCGCCAATATCGCGCTGCCCGATCTGAGCCCTTCAAAACCCTAAATCCTAACGTCCGCAGCTTCTCTGGCTTTCAAATATCCTCGGGGGAGTTTGAGGGGGCAGAAAGCCCCCTCATTCCATCGTGAAAACGAAATGAGGGCACCCGTTTGGGTGCCCTCGCTGTTCTTGCAACACATCGGGCATCCCTGCCCGGTGATATTAATTCGGGATCAAATCCGGGATGATTGTCACAACCGACGGGAACACCCACAGCAAGGCTAGCGCACCGACCTGGATCAGGACGAACGGAATGATCCCGCGATAGATATGGCCTGTCGTTACACTCGCCGGGGCAACGCCGCGCAGATAGAACAACGCGAATCCGAAGGGCGGCGTCAGGAACGACGTCTGCAAGTTCACCGCGATCATGATTGTCACCCACTTGGGGTCGAACGTCCCACCATAGATGACCGGCCCGACGATCGGGATCACGATATAGATGATCTCAAGGAAATCGAGCACGAAGCCCAGCACAAACAGCACCAGCATCACGATCAGGAAAACCGTCAGCTCGTTGTCAAAGCTTTTCAGCCATTGCTGGATATAGTGTTCCCCGCCGAACGAGATCACAACAAGGTTCAGCAGTTGTGACCCGATCAGGATCGTAAACACCATGGACGTCACCTTGGCCGTTTCGCGTACAACGGGGCTTAGCACGCCCGAAGTGTACAAGATCCAGCAAGAAAACAGCAAACCGAACACAGCATAGAGATAGGCACCATATGCTACGAAAAAGGCAAACCAGCTTTCAAAGCTTACATCGTCCTGATTGATGCGCAGATCGAAATTCACGCCGACCAAGATACAGATCACAATCGCCAGCGTGGACCAGATGATCACCTTTGGCGACCGGTCAAGGTCTTGCAGCTTGCGGTAAGCGGCCAGCATGATCGCCCCACCGGCACCCAATGCGGCGGCCGGTGTCGGGTTGGTGATACCCCCTAGGATCGACCCCAGAACGGCAACGATCAGCACCAGCGGCGGAAAGACCACACGGATCAGTTCGTTGCCCGCACAGCGTTTCAGGCCGGCCAACACACCATACATGACGGCGATAAACGGGATCACCATCATCAAGACCATCACGCCGGGTGACGTCGCCGGGCCGACAAACAGGATGTCGACCAACACCGTCAGCACAATCCCGATCCCGCCGATAATCAGCGGCCGGGGGTCAGACGATGGCGACACACCGCGTGCGGTTGTCATCACCAAAGCCAGCATGATCAGCAAGATCGCAACACCCGTACCAATCGGCGCGGCATTGGCAATCTTGTCGGCCTGCGCTTGCGCAAACTCTTCTTCTGTCAAACGCTCACTTGCAACTTGACCGCCCGCCGCTTCGATTGCGGCTTGCTCGGCGACGGCTGTGTCCCATGCGTCTTGACCATGCAGGTCAATCATAGCGGCCTGACATTCTTCGCCCACATTGGTCCGTAGGCTGGCACCCTGACTGATATCGCTAAAGCTTGAGACAACAGTCGATTGCCCGCCAACGATGTTCATGTTGCCAAGGAAAATCGTACCAACAATCAACAGGACCGGCGCGCCCAGGAACCAGGTAAAGCTTTCACCGCGTGTAATGGGTTCGGCGTTTGTCGACCCCATCGGAACAGCGGGTGCTTTGTCAGGGTTCAACAGCGCATAGCCAAAGGCATAAAGCGCATAAAGCAAAGCCAGCATGATTCCGGGCAGCAGGGCCGCCTGGAACAAGGTGCCCACGGATACAACCGCCGGCTCACCCAGATAGGTCAAGGCATCGGTACATCCCAAGGACGTTGCGCGGGCCTCTTGGGCGGCGGAATACAGATCCCCCGCCAGCGTCCCCAGCAAAACAATCACGATCGATGGCGGAATGATCTGCCCCAATGTCCCCGAAGCCGCGATAACCCCGGTCGAAAGTTCGGGCGAATAGCCGTTGCGCAGCATGGTTGGCAGGGCCAGCAGGCCCATGGTAACGACAGTCGCACCAACGATCCCGGTCGAAGCGGCAAGAAACGCGCCCACAACAACGATCGACACAGCCAGACCGCCGGGCAGCGGGCCAAACACGCGCGCCATGGTGGTCAGCAAATCGTTTGCAATCTTGGACCGCTCAAGCGTGATGCCCATCAGAACAAACATCAAAACGGCAAGCAGGGTTTCAATCGACTGGCCGGCAAGGACCCGTTCGTTCATCCTGTTGACGATAAAGCTGACGTTGCGGTCAAGCGCTGTTTCCCAGCCTTGCGGGAAAACGGATTCACCAACCAGCGGCAAATCAGGATAGCGGAATTTCGACACCGCATCATTGGGCACGCCTGAATTGACCAGATCGCGGAACGCTTGCGAGGATTGGTCAATCGCCTGATGAACCATCAGCCCCGCACTGTCGAGCGCGGCAATGATCGCGAATGAGATGATGCCGGCACCACCGATGGCAAAAGCCACCGGGAAGCCGGATAGAATGCCGCCGAACAGGCAGACAAAAACGATGATCAGGCCGATTTCGACCCCGTCCAAACCAAAAAGCATGGGACGCCCCTTAAATTAATGTGTGCCCTCAAAGGCTTCTTCGCCCTCGCCCAGCGTATCGCGGTCGAGATATTTACCTTCGCTCTCGGGTCCTTCGCGGAACTCGAGGATCGACCGGTAGAGCACGGCAATCGCTTGCAGAATAACCATGACGCAAAAGACGCAGAGCAGGATTTTAAACAAGAAGTATCCATTAAACCCGTTCGGCGAAAAGCCGATGGTTTCAACGTTCCACTTCAGCAGGCGCGCCTTGCGCAACAGCAGATCCAGACGGTCCGACGCGGACGGGTTCGGCGTAACCAGATGCCGCCACAAAAAGAACCAGCCATAAAGCCAGGTCACAATTGCGAAAGGCAACATAAAGAAGACTGCGCCGAACATGTCGATGATCTTTTTGGTGCGGAATTTCGCGCCGGCATAAAACAGGTCAACCCGTACATGCCCGCCTTGCACAAAGGTGTAACTTACGCAAAGACACACGACCAAGGCATTGAAAAGCTTAAGCTCTTCGGCAAACCAGCTGATGTCGAATTGCAGCGGAATACCGAACCCGATCGAGATATCAGGCCGCGTAAAAATACGCTGCAAGAAGACGATGATGATCTGTTGAAAGACCATCAGCAAACCGGCCCATGCAAAAAAGCGCCCGACAGTGTTTGCGAACCCTTCGAGCCCGCGCACGCAGTGCCACATAAAGCCGGTGCTGCGCAGACCAAAAATGGTTACGATCACCAACCCGACGAACAGCACAAAGAACAATTCGACCGACGCACCATAGTAGATAAAGCGCATCATCGATTCATTGTTAGTCCAGTCCAGCCACATGCCCGGATTTAGGATCGCGGCAAAGAAGTTGTAAAATGCCTCTAGTATGTTGCCGAAAATGAAGTTGATCAGATTGCCGTCCTGAAACTTGTCCAGACAGCTTATCTTTGCCCCTTCTGCTGCACGGAAAAAACCCGCGCATACCACATCATCTGCCATTTATATCCCCCCTTCGCCTGCCCGGCTTGGTGCTTGGGCTTGGTGCGAAAAACTGTGTTTCCCCGGATCAGTCGCCGGGGACGTGTCGTGCGTCAGGGGCCGCGAAAACGCAGCCCCTGACGGTAGTGGTCGGATGGATCAGCCTTGACCAAGAACGCGCTGGCGCTGGTTCACATAATAGGCGTCAGACTTCGACAGCCACTCGGCAGAGGACTGCAAAGATGCCTCAAAGCTGTTGCGAATGTCTGCGAACAATGTGTCGTCCATGTTCTCGTCCATGACTTCTTTGGACGCGGCACCGAAAGCATCCCAAACATCGTCGGGGAACTGCATGGTTTTGACACCCTGCTGCTGCAGACGGGACAGTGCGGCACCGTTGTTGGCCAGCGTTTCGGCCAGACCGGTGTGCGTTGTTGCCATTGATGCGTATTCGATGATCTTCTGCTGCGCTGGTGTCAGGTCGTTGAAGACATCAAGGTTAACCGACGCTGTCAGGCCCGAACCTGGCTCGTGGAAACCGGCTGTGTAGTAAACTTTAGCAACTTCTTGGAAGCCAGCGCGTTCGTCCGCGAAGGGACCAACCCACTCAAGACCGTCCAGCGCGCCCGAGGACAGCGCCTGATAGAGTTCACCACCGGGGATGTTCTGAACGGATGCGCCCAGTTTACCCAGAACCTTGCCACCAAGGCCCGGCATACGGAATTTCAAACCGTTGAAGTCAGCGGCAGAGCTGATTTCCTTACGGAACCAACCACCGGACTGCGAACCGGAGTTACCGGCAAGGAACATCTTCATGTTGAAGATTTCACCGACCTGGTTGTGCAGCTCATGGCCGCCACCGTGCAGGTACCAGTTTGTCAGCTCTTGTGCTGTGCCACCGAATGGAACGGCTGTGAAATACGCCAGACCCGGGTGCTGACCGATGAAATAATAGTCAGCCGCGTGGTACATGTCGGCCTGACCGGAGGATACCGCATCAAACACTTCGAACGCACCAACCAGTTCGCCCGGCGCTTTCTTTTCGATGGTCAAGCTGCCGTCAGACATCTCGTTAACCATGTTGTTCAAGTAGTTTGCCGCATCGTCAAGCACAGCAAAACCGCGTGGCCAGGACGTGACCATTGTCAGGGTACGCTTGCCTTGGGCGTACAGTGGTGCTGCCAGCGTGGAAGCGGCGGCGGCTGTGCCGCCAAGTGCGGATGTCTTCAGAAATGAACGACGGTCCATATGGATACTCCTCCCGAGTAAGGATGCCCGCGCTGCTGCTTGGCGCGCGGGTCGTTGCAAGTGCAGGCAATCTAGCGAAATCGCGCAGGTATGGAATACCAATTAATGCGTAGACCAGGGGCGCATTCGCAACATAATGACCCCATGAGTGCTATATATGACGTCTTTACCGGTGCCACAGCCCATATCACGCGGCACAGCCCCCTCCAACTCGTGCTTTGATTCGTAAACGATTCCCTCTAATTGGGTCCCATGAACCGCCTGTTTTCAAACCTTGCGCTTACCTATGGTCAAAAGCTGACGCTTCTGGCCTCGGTCCCCTTGGTGCTGGCGGTGGCGGCGATTGCTGGTGTTGTTGCCCTCCAAGCCAAGGCGCTGGCCGACCGCGAGATAAACACCCTCGAGACGCAGCTGTTGGATGCCAAAAAGATCGAATTGCGCAATTATGTAACGCAGGCGCGCAACGGGTTCTACTTTATCTACGGCTCTGCCGCGCCAGAGGATTCAGATGCCAAGGCGCAGGTCGCCCAGATATTATCCGCGATGATTTATGGCGATGAAGGCCAGTTTTTCGTTTACGACTATGACGGCACCGCCTTGGTCAGTCCGCGTCAGACCGACCGGATCAACCAGAACTTCTCGGGCGAGACTGACAGCACCGGCACCGATGTCGTTGACCGCTTGATCCAGATTGCCCGCGATGGCGGCGGGTATCACAGCTATCTATGGCCCAAACCGTCGACCGGGGTCGAAGCGCAGATGATCACCTATGTCACGTCTTTTCCCAGTTGGCGGTGGGCGGTTGGCACAGGTGTTTTTATCGACGACGTGCTGGCCAGCGTCGCCTCTGCGCGCGCGGATGTCCAAGACCGTGTTAGGCGGACGTTTCTATATATCGGTGCGATCACCATGGCGGCCCTGCTGACTGTCTTTGGCAGCGGGATGGGCGTTAACCTGCGCGAACGGCGGCTGGCGGATGCCAAGCTGAAAAAGCTCACGCAACGGGTGTTTGACGCCCAAGAAGAAGAACGCGGGCGTGTGGCGCGGGAATTGCATGACGGGATCAGCCAGATCCTTGTGGGCGTCCGCTATGCCTTGGACAATGCGCGCCGCCGCTTGGGACCGGGGGACGCCAAAGCGGCTGAGCATCTGGCCAAGGGCATCGACAGTCTGGGCCGCGCCATATCAGAGGTCCGCCGGATCAGCCGCGACCTGCGCCCCGGTATTCTGGATGATCTGGGCCTTGGCCCTGCCCTGAAAACCCTGGTTGATGAATTTTCGCAGCGCACGTATATCGCGTGCCACTTTGAGACAGTCGTGTTTCGCAACCGGCTGGACGACGACGCCAAGATCGCCTTGTACCGCATCGCCCAAGAGGCGCTGACCAATATTGAACGACATTCAGGGGCGACGGACGTGCGCGTCGATTTGCGCGGCCACAGACAAGGGGCGACATTGATTATTTCGGACAACGGACGCGGCCTTTCGGGCAAGGCGCGGGCGTCCGGGGGCTTGGGTCTGCGCAATATGCAAGAACGCATGGAACAACTGGGCGGCAGTTTGGTGTTGCACGACCGCGCAGGGGCTGGCACTGAAATTCGCGCGACTGTGCCCCTGACCCATATGTTGCCGCCCCAGCCGAACCGCCCTGCCCCGCAGGCAACCTGAAAGCACAAACCATGCATGATCCCGCCCAAGTGATCCGCGTCAAAGTCATGATCGTCGATGACCACCCCATGGTGGCCGAGGGCATCCAGTCGATCCTTGAAAGCTATGATGATGTCGATGTGGTCGCCTGTCTGTCCAATGGCCGGGCCGCGATTGACCAGTTCGAGGGGTTGAACCCCGATGTCATCTTGATGGATCTGAACATGCCCGAGGTCGGCGGGCTGTCAGCCACTGAAATCATTCTGGAACGGCGCCCGGGTACCCGTATTGTAATCCTGTCGATGCACGACAATCCCGAATACATTGCCTCGGCGCTCAGCCACGGCGCGATGGGGTATCTGCTGAAAGATGTCCCCACCGATGAAATCAAGCTGGCCATAGATACGGTGATGCAGGGCACGCAATATCTTTGCACCGGGGCGAAAGGGTCGTTGCAGCCCAAAAACGACGAACGCGAATCCCTGACAGAGCGCGAACAGACGATCTTGTTGCAACTGGCACAGGGCCAAACAAACAAGGAAGTGGCCCTGACCTTGGATATCTCGGTCCGCACTGTCGAAACCCACCGCAAGAATATCAAACGCAAGCTGGGCATATCGTCTACGGCTGGGCTGACGCGTTATGCGATGGAACATGGTGTCTTGCAGGGCACCGGCGTGTGGCTTTGAAACAGGTCTAATCGCCGTTCACCAACAGTGAGATCATCAAAACACCAAATTCACGGCCCTTCACGCAATAAATGGAAAGATTTTTTACCTTCAGGGACATTTTTTCATGTATTTACCCATTGACGCCCCTTTGCGTCGCTCATAATGTCGCCAAACGCAAAGAGGAGCCTTTGGCCATGACAAGCCTAGTCGTCATTATTAGAAACACGCGCATGGGCCGGTAACGGCAGACCATAACAGTCACCATGCGCCCCCGCTAAAACCGGGGGCTTTTTTATTTGCACAACATGATTTTGACCGAAACCACCGCCTGACGGAGCACCAAGATGACACGTAAAATGACCGGAGCGAAAATGATCGTCCAAGCCCTGATTGATCAGGGCGTCGACACAGTCTTTGGCTATCCCGGCGGCGCTGTCCTACCGATTTACGACGAGGTGTTTCAGCAAAACAGCATCAAACACGTGCTGGTGCGCCACGAACAAGGGGCTGTGCATGCCGCCGAAGGCTATGCCCGGTCCACCGGTAAACCCGGGGTTGTTCTGGTAACATCAGGCCCCGGTGCCACGAATGCCGTGACCGGCCTGACCGATGCGCTGCTGGATTCGATCCCGCTTGTTGTTCTGACCGGTCAGGTGCCGACATTCATGATCGGGTCGGACGCGTTCCAAGAGGCCGACACCGTTGGTATCACGCGCCCCTGCACCAAGCACAACTGGCTGGTCAAAGAGACCGACAAGCTGGCTGGTGTTTTGCACGAGGCATTTCATGTTGCCACCAGCGGCCGCCCCGGTCCGGTTCTGGTCGACATCCCCAAGGACGTGCAATTCGCAACCGGCATGTACGAACCCAAGAAACCATCGGTGTCGCACTACCAACCGCCCGTAAAGGGAGACATGGCAGCGATCACCGAACTGGTTGCCGCGATGGAAACCGCCAAGCGTCCGGTGTTCTACACCGGTGGTGGTGTCATCAACTCTGGCCCCGCCGCGTCGCAATTGCTGCGCGAACTGGTTGAGGCAACCGGCTTTCCAATCACATCAACCCTGATGGGGCTTGGCAGCTATCCTGCGTCTGGCGACAAATGGTTGGGAATGCTGGGAATGCATGGCCTGTACGAGGCCAATATGGCGATGCATGACTGCGATCTGATGATCAACATCGGCGCGCGGTTCGACGACCGGATTACCGGCGTTGTTGACCTGTTCAGCCCGAAATCAAAGAAAGCGCATATTGATATTGATCCATCATCGATCAACAAAATCATCCGCGTGGACATCCCGATCGTGGGCGACGTTGGCCATGTCCTCGAGGATTTGTTGCGGGTTTGGAAATCGCGTGGCCGCAAGACCAACAGCGAAGGTCTGGCCAAGTGGTGGAAGAAGATTGACGAATGGCGCAGCATTGATTGTTTGAAATTCGAACAAAAAGGCAAGATCATCAAGCCGCAACATGCGCTTGCCCGCCTTGAAGCCCTGACCAAGAAATACGACCGCTATATTTGCACCGAAGTAGGCCAGCATCAGATGTGGGCCGCGCAATACCTGAATTTCGAGGACCCTAATCGCTGGATGACATCGGGAGGTCTGGGCACCATGGGCTATGGTTTCCCCGCCTCCATCGGTGTGCAGATGGCGCATCCGGATGCGCTGGTCATCAACGTTGCCGGTGAAGCATCGTGGCTGATGAACATGCAGGAAATGGGCACCGCCATGCAATACGGATTGCCGGTCAAACAGTTCATCTTGAACAACGAACGGCTGGGCATGGTACGGCAGTGGCAGGAATTGCTGCACGGCGAGCGGTATTCGCAAAGCTGGTCGGAATCTTTGCCCGATTTCGTGAAACTTGCGGACGCCTTTGGGGCCAAGGGCATTTTATGTTCCGACCCCGATGATCTGGACGACGCAATCATGGAGATGCTGACCTATGACGGGCCAGTGATCTTTGACTGCTTGGTTGAAAAGCACGAAAACTGCTTTCCGATGATCCCGTCAGGCAAGGCGCATAACGACATGATGTTGGCGGGCGTGGACACGCAAGGGGTGATTGACGCTAAAGGGTCAGTCTTGGTGTAACACGTTTTTTTCGAAAAAAGACGGTCCGGGGTTTTGCAAAATCCCGGCGACGAAATCAGATGAAGAGGACAGTCACATGTCACCGCTAAAAATCAAAAAAGGCTCGACCAGCCACTCCGCCTACAATCTGCGCCCAAATTTTTCGGACGTCATTGAACGCCACACCCTTGCGGTTCTGGTTGAAAATGAACCCGGCGTTCTGGCCCGCGTCATTGGCCTCTTTTCAGGGCGTGGCTACAACATCGACAGCCTGACCGTGGCCGAAGTCGATCACACCGGCCACCTGAGCCGGATTACAATCGTAACCTCTGGCACACCGCAAGTGATCGAGCAGATCAAAGCCCAGCTTGGCCGGATTGTTCCGGTTCACGAGGTCCACGATCTGACAGTTGAAGGGCCTTCTGTCGAACGTGAGCTCGCTATGTTCAAGGTGAGCGGTACAGGCGACAAGCGGGTCGAAGCCTTGCGCCTCGCCGATATTTTTCGCGCGAACGTCGTGGACAGTACGCTTCAGACATTTGTGTTCGAAATCACAGGTGCGCCCGATAAGATCGATGCATTTGCCGATCTTATGCGCCCCTTGGGTTTGACGGATGTTGCGCGCACGGGCGTCGCAGCACTGCCCCGGGGCGACTGACCCAATTCCGGTGATCCTGTTTTGCCAAAAGCACAGGATCACCCAGTACTTTGCAAAATATTGCCCACTCTATCACTTTAGTTCAAAACGATAGCACGCAAAACGCAGCACCCCTGCAAAAGGGGGGCTGCGTCTTTAAATATAGTATTTGAATATCAATACCCGCCGCTTTTGAACTGGCGGCACGTCAAGGTGTCTACGAGCTTACTTTTTTCCGTTCCGTCTGGATCTTGGTTGGAAACGGTACCACCTGCCCCTTGCTCTTGCTGGCTTCAAGATTGCTTTGCCCGTTAAGCAGTCTGTGTGGTAAATCGGTCCTTGCCTTTTCGCGTATCACGCGCGGGTTCAAAGCCTTGCGCATTTTTCTATCCAAATAAATATCGAACTGCACAAGATCGCCAGCATCAAATTCTGTGCATTGTTCGCCGTCAATTTCTGGACAAGCGTGAAAAAAAGCCAGATCGCCTTGATCTTCGCACCAGAAAACAGCTTTGTTTTCCGAGATATCGCTCCACAATACTACACCGTACATGTCAATTCCCCACGCCCACCATGACCGTTAACATTTATAATCACCTTTATTCGAATATTTGTCGATTTCTTTACTCTTTCATTTTGTGTCGGACTTCCGTCAATGTGACGCTAATTAGCGTCAAAATGATGCCATTTAGCGTCAGCACCTTGTATTTTTAGTCGGATAATCTACCATACAAGCTCTGGTTAAGCTTAAAGACGGCGCAACATGATGAGACCATCGGAGATCAGAACAATATTCGGAAATAACCTTCGAACTCTTTCGAAGGACTTTAGTTCTATTACCGTTCTCGCGAATAACCTCGGGATTAACCGCACCCAGTTTAATAGATATCTATCCGGAGAAAGCTTTCCGCGTCCTGATGTTCTAGCCATCATTTGCGATTTTTTCAAAGTGGATGCTCGCATATTGCTCGAACCACTTTGTGATAGCCACATCAGTACCGAATTGAAAACCGATCCCTTTTTGGGCGAGTTTTTAATTAACGCCGGTGGCGTTCTGAGTGATGATATCTTTCCGAGTGGGTTTTTCCGCTTTTCACGCCGCAGTTTCATCGACCATGATCTTTATGTGGTTGGATTGGTCTATATCTTCCGAAGCGCGGGAAACACATATTTGCGAGGATATGAAACAACCAGCGCCATGCGCATACAGAACCTTCCCGTCAAACCGGAATACCGCGAGTTTCGCGGTTTGGTGCTAAAACAGGAAGAAGGTATCGCCTTTCAGGCATCCAGAATGAATACCATGACGACGTCGTTCAACTATCTTAATCGGGTGACATCATTCCACAATAATTTCTGGTTGGGTTATACCGCACGGACCGTCCCCGAAACAACGGCGGGGTTACGGGCCACCCGTCTGGTTTATGAACACTTACCCCAAACGACAGCGTCGGTCCTGAATGCCGCCCGAAACAGGGGTTTTTATTCAGTAGATCAGTTGGAACCGTTCCATCGCCGCTTGCTAAGACCGGACGACCCTTTTTCATAAACCCGACTTGCCCCATGTCGCGGCTGAGGAAAACGCGTCGCAAAAAGGCCGTTCACGCCGCAGTTTCCTTGCTAGCCTATTGGCACAAGCAAGGAGACGTCATGAACATATCCACAACTGACCTCAGCACCGTACGCCGCCCGATCTCGCAGGCCAACGGTCTTCCGAACGCGCATTACATTGACCCTTCCGTGTTTGCTGAAGAACGACAGGCGGTTTTGTTCAACAATTGGCCGGGCCTTGCGGTTGCATCAGATGTACCCGAAATCGGTGACGCCCTGCCGCTTGAATTCCTTGGCATGCCGTTGCTGGTTGTTCGCGACAAACAGGGGCAGGTCCGTGTGTTTCAGAACACCTGCCGGCACCGCGGCATGATCCTTGTCGATGCACCGCGCAAGATTGATGGCGCGATCCGTTGCCCCTATCACAGCTGGTGTTACAGCACCGAAGGGCGGCTTGTTTCGACGCCCCATGTCGGCGGCCCCGGCCAGAACACCCACGAGGGGATCGACCGCGCACTGCTCGGCTTGATCGAGATCCGCAGCCATGTCTGGATGGACGTGATCTGGATCAACATTTCGGGCACCGCCCTGCCTTTTGAAAAGGCCAACGCCGATCTGCTGGCCCGCTGGGCCGAATTTGACAAACCGCTGTTTCATGGTGGTGCCGACAGCCGGTTTCAGCTGGGCCTAAACTGCAACTGGAAGCTGGCCGTCGAAAACTATTGCGAAAGCTATCACTTGCCGTGGGTACATCCCGGCCTGAACAGCTATTCCCGGCTTGAGGATCATTATCACATTGAAAACGCAGGCAGCTTTTCGGGGCAAGGCACGTGGGTTTACCGCCAGTTGAAAGGCGAGGACGGCAAATCCTTTCCTGATTTCGACGGGCTTTCGGATAAATGGGATACAGCGGCGGAATATGTCACAGCCTATCCAAATGTGCTGCTTGGTGTCCATCGTGACCATAGTTTTGCGATTATTCTGGTGCCGGAGGGCCCTGAGAAGACAACCGAGAACATACATATCTATTATGCCGCGCCGAATACTGATCCTGATCTGCGCACGCGCAACACCGATCAATGGAAGCTGGTATTCGAGGAAGACATCTTTGTCGTCGAAGGCATGCAGCGCGGTCGTCACGGCGTACAGTTTGACGGTGGGCGGTTTTCACCCGAAATGGATGGTCCGACACATATGTTCCATGATTGGGTCGCAACGCAGCTGCAAGAACAACGCGCGGTGCCATGACGGATTTGAACGACCAGCTGCTTGCGGCCCATGCGGCCCATGACATTGCCAGCTTGGTCACATTATATAGTGCGGCTGCGGCAGCATCCGATAACCCAGATGCCGCTGGTTTTTATCTAACCCACGCCTATGTCTTCGCCCTAGAGCAGGGGCACCCCGATGCCACTGCGCTGCGCGCAAAGCTGATCGCACAAGGCCGCGAAACCCCGATCTAGGGAAAAACCGGCGGGCGTTGCTGGGGCCAGTGGGTCGCCTCATGCCATTGCTGCGCCAGCCCCAACAGCTGGTCGTCGCTGCCATGCCGTCCGATCAGTTGCAGACCTCCGGGCAAACCGGCCTCTCCGAACCCGGCGGGCACATTGACCACCGGCAACCCGATCAGCCCGGCAGGGACAACGACCTGCATCCAGCGATGATAGGTATCCATTTCGCGCCCTGCGATCTGCGTCGGATGCACATCCTCGACCGGAAAAGGCCACAACTGTGCGGATGGCAATATCACCACATCCACATCGTCAAACATCCGTGCCGCCGCGCGGTACCAGTTGGACCGAACCACACTGGCATCGTGCACTTGCATCGCCGACAGGGCCAGCCCGCGCGCGATCTCCCACTGTGCTGCGGGCTTCAAATAATCCCGCTTGGCAGGATCGTTGTAAATCGCTGCCAACCCCGCTGCGACCGAAAAAGACCGAAGCGTGATCCAGCTTTCCCACATCGCCTCTGCGTCGAAAGGGGGTGAAATTTCCGACACCTGATGGCCAAGCCTGCCCATCTGCGCCACAGCCGCTTCGCTCAGCGCAGCGATTCCGTCCGCATAAGGAAATGCACCGCCCCAATCCCCAAGCCAGCCAAGTCTCAACGCAGGCGCATTCCCGTCCAGGCTCGGCAAGGTGGCGCTTGGCGTCATCCCCAAAGGTTGCAGCGGATCACCCCCTGTCATCGTATCCAGCAACGCCGCCAGATCGCGCGGGTTGGTCGCCATCGGCCCCGCTGTGGAAAGTTGATGCAAAAACATATCGCCCTCGGGCTCTCCTGGTACGGTGCCCCAACTGGGCCGCATTCCGTAGACATTGTTCCATCCAGCGGGGTTGCGTAAACTGCCCATCATATCAGACCCGTCCGCAACGCTGACCATACCCGACGCCAGCGCCGCCGCCGCCCCACCTGACGACCCACCGGCCGACCGTGTCACATCATATGGATTGCAGGTCGCGCCATGCACAGGGTTGAATGTGTGACTGCCAAGGCCAAATTCCGGCGTGTTCGTCTTGCCGATGATAATCGCACCTGCCGGCCTAAGCCGTCCAACAAACACGCTGTCCTGCTCCGCAATATTCCCAGCAAACAAGGGTGATCCTTTGGATGTCGGCAACCCTTTTGCATCGGATAGATCCTTGATTGCCATCGGAATGCCGTGCAACCAGCCTTTGCGCGGGGCCGCGTCGGCCGCAGCCGCTTCAGCCATCAACGCATCCTTGTCCCGCAAGAAAACTATCGCATTGACCGCCCCGTTCACCGCCCCGATCCGCGCCAACGTGGCACTCATCAGGTCCACAGCCGTCAGACTGCCTTGCGCCATAGCCTCTGACTGCGCCAACGCGCCCATATTCAAAATGTCCAAAATCAAACCCTCCGCTCCCGCCCATCAAGCGCAAGACGCGGCAAAGCTTCAAGCTCAATGTCCTGGACTGCCGCAGAAAATAACTCCGAAGCACCCTTCTCTGGCTTGTAAATATCCCGGGGGGGCCCGTCAGGGCGGGGGCAGCGCCCCCTCTTTATCCTGCTTGTGCTTCCGCACGGCTCTTGCCGGACACAGCCAACGCCAACGCAGCGCCCATCAATCCATCCAGATCGCCGTCCAGAACACCCTTGGTATCCGAAGTTTCGAAATTGGTGCGCAGGTCTTTGACCATCTGGTAGGGCTGCAAGACATAGGATCTGATCTGGTTGCCCCAGCCCGCATCGCCTTTATTCTCATGGGCTTCGTTGATGGCCGCATTGCGGCGGTCAAGTTCCATCTGGTAAAGCCGGGATTTCAGCGCCTTCATGGCAATGTCGCGGTTCTGGTGCTGTGATTTCTCGGAACTGGTCACCACGATCCCAGTGGGGTGGTGGGTGATCCGGACAGCGGAATCCGTGGTGTTCACGTGCTGACCGCCGGCCCCCGAAGACCGGTAGGTATCAATCCGAATATCGCTGGGGTTCACGTCGATCTCGATATTGTCATCGACCACCGGATAGACCCAGATCGAACTGAAAGACGTATGACGTTTGGCGGCTGAATCAAACGGGCTGATCCGCACCAGACGGTGCACTCCGGATTCGGATTTCAACCAGCCATAAGCATTCAGCCCACTAATCTTGTAGGTCGCTGATTTGATGCCTGCTTCTTCGCCCGCGCTCTCGGATTGAAGTTCGACTTTATAGCCCTTTTTTTCGGCCCAGCGAACATACATCCGCGCAAGGATATTGGCCCAGTCGCAGCTCTCGGTCCCGCCTGCCCCGGCGTTGATCTCAAGGAACGTATCATTGCTGTCGGCCTCGCCGTCCAGCAAGGCTTCAAGCTCTTTTTGCGCAGCAGTTTCCGCAAGAGCCTTTAACGCGGCTTCGGCTTCGGCGACGACTTCGGCGTCGTCTTCCATCTCGCCCATCTCGATCAGCTCGACATTATCGGCCAGCTCTTGCTTGATGCCCTCGTAGGTCGCCATGGAATCAACCAAGGCCTGACGGTCGCGCATCAGCTTTTGTGCAGCATCGGGATCATCCCACAGGTTGGGGTCCTCGACGCGCGCGTTGAATTCTTCCAGCCGGTAAGGGGCGGTTTCGACATTCAGGCGCTGTGCCAGCAGCTCCAGCGATTTGCTGATCTGCTCTGCCGTGTTTTGTGCCTCTGCGCGCATGATTTTCTGCCTTCAAAATGGATCGCGGCCCCGAATTCCGGAGCCGCATGAGACATAGACCACCGCCGCCCCTTGGGCAAGGACCAGCCGACCGACTAAGTGGCGTTAATACAACCCGCCCGAACTGATGGTGCCAAAGCTGGCCTTGGGCCCTACCTTGGCCTTTTTGCCGGTCGACGTGATAACCTCGCGCGCACCGCCGCCGGCTTCTTCGACCAGCGGCAAGTCGGACCCCATGGCAAAACCACCATCAAAGGTGATGCCAAAGATCGGCTCTTCGCCATCGCGGAAATATTCCGCAACCACATTCGCGCCAGAGGCACTGTCGGACAGACGCGCACCGCTAAAGCGGTCGATGTTGATAAAGTGGCCACCGGGGGGCACGTCAAATGCACCGCCGCCGTATTTTTTGATTGCCTCACTCATAAAGCGCTGGAAGACCGGACCGCACATGCCCGCGCCGTAAGCGCGCTTGCCCAAGGAACGCGGGTTATCGAAACCAATGTAGCACCCAGCCGCGATATTGCTTGAGAAACCTACGAACCACACATCCTTGGCGTCGTTGGTTGTTCCTGTCTTGCCCGCAATCGGCACTGGCAGATTGATCGCCCCTTGTGCTGTCCCGCGGTCCACAACCCCCTTCATCATCGACGTCAGCTGATAGGCCGTGATCGGGTCCATCACCCGTTCGCGGTTCGAGATAATGCGCGGCCCCAAACCTTCTTCAAGGCTGGCCAATTGGCAATCGTTACAGATCCGTTGATCGTGTTTGTAAACCGTGCGGCCATAGCGGTCTTGCACCCGGTCCACGAGGGTCGGCTCCACCCGCTCTCCGCCATTGGCGAACATCGAATAGGCAGACACCATCTGGTACAGGGTCGTTTCTTGTGACCCAAGCGCGTTGGCAAGGACGGGCGAAAGATTGTCGTAAACACCGAACCGTTCGGCATAGGTGCCAATCGTGTTCATCCCCACCTCTTGCGCCAGACGGATCGTCATCAGGTTGCGCGACTGTTCGATCCCGGTGCGCAACGGTGTCGGCCCGTAAAATTTGTTCGACGAATTGCGCGGGCGCCACAGCCCTTGTGGCGTATTGATTTCGATCGGCGCATCTACAACGATGGTCGCGGGGGTATATCCGCTATCAAGCGCTGCGGCATAAACGAAAGGTTTAAAGCTGGATCCCGGCTGGCGTTTCGCCTGCGTGGCGCGGTTAAAAACCGAGGCCTGATAGGAAAACCCGCCCTGCATCGCGATCACACGTCCCGTGTTGACGTCCATGGCGACAAAACCGCCCTGAACCTCTGGGATTTGGCGCAAAGTCCAGCGGATAAAAGACCCGTCGTTGTCGGCAGTCATCCGGCGTACCAGCACCACATCACCGACCTCTACCAGATCACTGGCAACTTTGGCCTTGGGCCCAAGCTTGCCATCGTCCAACTGCTTGCGCGCCCATTGAACGTCCTTGGCGGGGATGAAATGGCCCTCTGCGGTTTCCGGCACATCTTCGATGCCGATCCGCGCATCGCTTCCTTCGGTGCTAAGCACCACGGCCGGGTACCACGGATTTTCAAGATTAACGTCCCGCGACACGCGCACAGCGGCCAGCGCTTCGCGCCAAGTGGCCTCATCGCTCAGTTGGGCTTCGGCAATTTTCTTGCCCGTGCCGCGCCAAATGCCAACGCCACGGTCATATTCCTCAAGTTGGCGCTGCAGCGCTTCGGCGGCGATGGGCTGCATTTCATTGTCGATTGTGGCGCGGACGGTCAGACCACCGGTAAAAAACTCGCCCTCGCCAAAGTTTTCCGACAGCTGGCGGCGTATCTCGTCGGTGAAATAGTCGCGCGGCGGCAGATCCGCCTTAAAGCTTTCAAAGTCGCCGTTCTGGACCGACCGCAACGGTTGCGCGACCTCGTTCTCATAAACAGCAGGCGTGATATAGCCGTTTTCTTTCATCTCGCGCAGCACGAAATTGCGGCGTTGCAACAGACGATCCTTGCGGCGGACCGGGTGATAATCTGACGGGGCCTTGGGCAAGGACGCAAGGAAAGCGGCCTCGTGGGGGGCCAATTGGCCGAGTGTCTTGTTAAAGTAAGTCTCTGACGCGGCGGCGACACCGTAGGAATTCTGCCCCAAAAAAATCTCGTTCAAATATAGCTCGAGAATTTTTTCTTTCGGCAAAGTTTCCTCAAGCCGTGCTGCCAGAATGATTTCCTTGATCTTGCGTTCAGCGCGCCGGTCGCCGGACAGCAAAAAGTTCTTCATCACCTGTTGGGTAATTGTCGACGCGCCGCGCACATCGCGGCCGCGCGTGCGCACAGCATCAATTGCAGCAGCCCCGATGCCGCGCAAATCATAGCCTTCGTGGACGTAAAAATTCTTGTCCTCAGCCGAAATAAACGCCTGTTTGATCAGCGGCGGGATCGTATCCGCAGGCGCGAAAAGCCGCCGTTCCTTGGCGAATTCGTCGATCAGACGGCCTTGGCCCGAATAAATCCGGCTGATGGTTGGCGGGGTATATTGCGCAAGGGATTCATGGCTGGGCAGGTCACGCCCATACATCCAGAACACCGCGCCGATGGTCAGCGCGACCATACCGATGCTCATGGTGAGGGTGGTAAAGATACCCCCGAAGAAAGACAGGATTAGTCGAAACACGTGTGGCAGTCCCTTGCAAGGCTGTAGGTTAACCCCGTCTATACGCGCCCAAAGCGGAATCGTCAAAACACGAAGCGGTGCGATAATAGCAGAAAATCGCCCAATTTTTACAATATGGTTAACGCAATTTCCCTATTGCCGGATCAAGGGCTTGAGCGCTGCATCCTGATCGCGCCATGTCTTGATCGCATCGGCAATCGCAGACACCATCACCGCGCGCCAAATCGGGTCACGCAGATTGGCCAGATCGCGTTCGGAACTGAGAAACCCGATCTCGATCAGCACCGACGGGATGTCGGCCGATTTCAAAACCGAAAACCCTGCATTGCGCAGCGGGTGGCGGTTCATCGGGCCGCCTGCCGCCTTCATCCCTGCGACCAGCGCTGTCGCGGCGGCAACGGACCGGGGTTCGGTTTCCTGCCGCGCCAGATCCAGCAGAATACCCGCGACCTGATCGTCCGATCCGGTCAAATCAGCGCCTGCGATGATATCAGACCGGTTGTGCCGCGCAGCCAGATGTTCGGTGGCGGTGTCGCTGGCGGCGTCCGACAAGGTATAAACCGTCGCCCCCTTGGCCCCGCCTTGCTGCAAAATATCTGCGTGCAGCGAAATGAACAAATCGCCTTTGGCCTGGTGGGCAATTGCGACGCGGGTCTCAAGGGCTACAAAAGTATCGCTGTCTCGGGTCAGAACCACGTCGATCCCATCGCGCACCAACGTGTCGCGCAACCCATTGGCAAAGCTCAGCATCAGGTCTTTTTCCGTCACGCCTTCGCGTTCGGCACCGGGGTCAATCCCGCCATGACCCGGATCAAGGACCACGCGAAACGTGTCCGCGCTGCCAGATGGCGCAGGTTTCGGCACCGCTGCCAACGCCATCGTCCAACTGGGGTCGACAGGCGCACCGGCAGCAGCGGCAAAATCTTCTGCGCTGGCGCTGCGCAGGGCGATCTCGAGGGTGGCTTTGCCTGATCCGGCATCAACGGGCATCCCGATTTCGCGGGGCAGCATGGGTTCGGCCAAGTCCGCCACCAGCCGCGACCAGCCCGGCTGGAACGGACCAAAGCGCAGATCGGTGATCTTGCCCGGGATGGCCAAAATATCCGACGTCTTTACCCCGCGCCAATCTGCCTCGCGGAAATCCACAACCAGCCGGGCGGGATCATCCAGCAAAAACACCCGAAAAGGCACGCCCTGACTTAGGTGGAGCTTCAGCGTCGTGGTGCCGAACCAGCCATCCGAAATCTCACTTGAGCCGGGATCAACCCGCGCAAGCGCCGTCAATTCTTGCGCCGCCAAAGGGGCTGATAGCGCGTAAAGCGCTGCCAATACTGGGAAAAACCGCATGCCTGTCACCGTTCTGATCGTGGTGTTTGCGGCACGTTACCACCAAGCGCGCCCACGGGCCAGCGTTTCAGCGCGCCGCCATATACGCCTTGAGGCGCGCGATGCCTTCGGCGATATCCCCAGTGCTGCGCGCATAGGAAAACCGCAGTGTCTGGTGACCGCGCAGCGGATCGAAATCCAGCCCCGGCGTGACAGCAACGCCCGCCTTGTCCAGAATATCGCGGGCCAAGGCACGGCTGTCATCGGTTATGTCAGATACATCGGCATAGACATAGAATGCGCCGTCCGGTGGGGCGAAACGGGTGAACCCCGCAGCGCGCAACCCGTCAATCATCAGGCTGCGGTTGGCACGGTAGACATCCATATTGACTTGTAGTTCATCATCGCAATCCATCGCGGCCAAGGCGGCGACCTGACTGGCATGGGGCGCGCAGATGAACATGTTTTGCGCGATGCGTTCGACCACCCGCACGTGATCCTCTGGGACCACCATCCAGCCAACGCGCCATCCGGTCATCGAGAAATATTTGGAGAACGAATTGATCACATAGGCGTCATCGGTGATCTCGAGCGCGGTGACCGCTTTCTTTTCATACTCGATCCCGTGGTAGATCTCGTCCGAGATAAACGATGCGCCCTGCCCTTGGGTCGCGTCGATCAGCGCTTTCATCGCCGGATGGTCCAGCATGGTACCCGTGGGGTTCGCAGGCGACGCAACCAGCAGACCTTTCAGGTCCATGCCGGCGAAATCCGCCGGCACAGGCTGATAGCGGTTGTCGGATGATGTGGGCAGATCGACAGGGTCCAACGCCAGCGCCCTCAGGATCTGGCGGTAGCTGGGATAGCCCGGCGCGCCGATCCCGACCTTGTCGCCCGTGTCAAACAACGCTGTGAACGCCAGGATAAACCCACCCGATGACCCCGACGTGATCACCACGCGGTTCGGATCAAGATCAACATTATACCAGTCGCCATACATCTGCGCGATGCGTTTGCGCAGCGCTGGCAGGCCAAGTGCGACGGTATAGCCCAACGCCCCGCCTTCCATCGCGCGGTTCAACGCAGCCGTCGCACCCGACGGTGCACCGGTGCCGGGTTGTCCCACTTCCATATGAATGATGTGGCGGCCCTCGGCTTCGGCGGCCGACGCCGCTTGCATGACGTCCATCACGATAAAGGGATCGACCTGAGACCGGGTTGAAATACGCATGGGCTTTATCCTACTAATGGCTGCAACCTTTCACCGCACCCCGTCGGTGCCGTCAACCCTTGTGCGCCGGCCCTAAATCGCGCACCACCCGTGCCAAAGCCGCCCCAAGGGCCGCGCAATTACAGTGAGTGACCCCAAAATGAATAAACTGACCGCCTCTTCTCTTTTTTCCGGCGCAGTGATGGCGTTTGCCCTGACCGGCCCTGCCCTGTCGATGGATTTGACAGAATTGACAGATGCAGAGCGCGTCCAGTTCCGCGCCGAAGTCCGGTCATATCTGATGGAAAACCCCCAAGTCATCATGGAAGCCGTCAACCAGTTGCAAGCCCAAGAAGCCGAAGCCCAAGCCCAGGCCGATTTCACGCTGGTCAGCAACAATGCAGCGGCAATTTTCGACGACGGGTTTTCCTATGTGGGCGGCAATCCCGAGGGCGACATCACCATCGTCGAATTCATGGACTACCGGTGTGGCTATTGCAAAAAAGCCTTTACCGAAGTTGAAAAACTGGTGAACGGCGACGGCAACATCCGCTTTATCGTCAAAGAATTGCCGATCCTAGGAGAGCAATCCATGGTCGCCTCGCGCTTTGCCATCGCCACCAAGATTGTTGCGGGCGACGAGGGTTATAAATCGATCCATGACGCTCTGATGACACTTAACGGCGACATCACACCGACATCTTTGGGACGGTTGGCCAAAAGCTTTGATCTGGACGCCGACGCCATCACCGAAAAGATGGACAGCGCCGAAGTGACCGAGGAAATCGCAAAGACCCGTGCGCTGGCACAGGCGATGAACATCTCTGGCACGCCGACCTTTGTGATGGATGACGAATTGCTGCGCGGCTACCTGCCCTATGACCAGATGAAGGCAATTCTGGAAGAAAAGCGCGGCTAAGATGCGTTGTGCCTTGGCGCTTTGCGCGTTGATCTTTCCACTGGCAGGTCCGGTGGGCGCGCAAGGCGGGTTTGGCGCAATGACGGCGGCGGAACGGGCTGCCTTCGGCGCGGAACTGCGTGCATTTCTATTAGATGAACCCGAAATTGTCGGGGCTGCTATGGCACCCCGCAATTACGCGGCCGAGGCGATGCAAGAGGTGGTGGATGCCGATCTGGCCTTGATCGACAATTTGGCGGGGCAGATTTTGAACGGGGCTGACATAGCATTGTTTGTGTCAGCCGATTGTGAATCTTGCGACGCGGCAAGGCTTGATTTGCAAGAAATATCAGATACTTATGGCTCAAAGTTCACCTTGCATGACATGTCTGATCTCAATGCCATCGCCCTTGCAGCCAAGCTTGGGATGACAGAGCTGCCGTTTTATGTGCTGCCCGATATGATCCTGCGCGGGCATATGCCCAAGATCGTTCTGACGAAATACCTGTCCCGCTGAACCTATAAAAACCGCTGATGATAGCGCACCATCCGTTCGAAATGCGCATCAAGCGACCGCTTAAGATGCGGTGCCTCTTTCACTGTCAGGATATAGTCGACCAGCAGGTCATATTGCTTGATCTGGCGCGGCAGGCGGCTTGACGGTGTCAGGCGGGCCTGCCGTTCATCTTCTTCGACAACCTGTACCACCTGTTTCTCGGGCCAAGTGATTGAATCTTCAGCGGTGACCATCGCCTTACCGTTCATAAGGGGCAGTTCTGCGTCGTAATGGGCAAAAATTGACCGCTCAAGCGGTTCTACCTGCGCCTTCTCTGCTACAGGCCAAGCCCAGACAAAGGCGATTTCCCAGACATCAATCTGCCGATTGGCAATCACATCCGAACGGGCCGATGTCAGATGCCTGCGCACCCGTGTGCGGATACCATCCACCGATTGGCCCACATAAATCGGTTGTTCGTCCAGATCGCACAAGGCATAGACACCAATCTGGTTGGTCAAAACACTTAGCGCCTTGCCGCGAAAACCTTGGGCCTGTGTCATGCGACGGCGTCCAGACAGCGGCGGCGCAAGATCGGTGCAAACAGCGCGTCATCCAGATAGCGCACCACCGGCACGGCCACGCCGTCGCCCGCCACGCGGTAGGCGTTATTATATGTGTCGGGCATACGATAGCTGTCCGCCAGCCCCATCAAACGGGCCACCTCGCGCGAAGAAACAAGACGAGCTTTGGTCTGGTTGCCCTTGATAAAAATCAATATTTGTCGAGAAGACCCGCCTGCAGGCGTGCGTAAACACCCCGCCAAACCGTCCGTGCGCAATTCCGCGCGTTGGCGCACATTGCCTTCTGCATCGGGGCGACCGCGTTTGTAGATCGTTCCCACCACGGTGCGCCCTGTTGTGCGCGCAACGCGCAGCCGCTCAAGACTGGGCGGTGACATAAGGCTGATCAGACGGTCTGTATCAGCGGCGCTGAACCACGGCATTTTCGGGCGCTTTTCCAGAACCGTATCCAACGTCTGATCGGCGGCGGGCAGATCATCCAGCTTCCACCACAGCCAGTTTGACCGCACGGGTCGCGTGGCCGCACCCAGAAACTTCTGCAGCTTTTTGCCGTGGAACGCATGGCTTGGTTTCGGGACCGTCAGCGCTGCGATATCCACGTCATTGCGCACGCAGATCACGAACAACCGCGGACGACTTTGGGGCAAAAACCTGCGCGCGTCGATCTCAAGCGCCCCGACCTTGTAGCCAAGCTGCACGAAACGGGCGAGCACCGTGTTAAAGTCGGCCCCCGCATTGCGCGAGACCAGCCCGACGACATTTTCAAAGGCAATGACGCGCGGGGCAAAACCTGCGTCGATCGCAGTTTCAATCTTGTCGGCCCAATGGGCAAAGACACCACTGCGCGCGCCGGACAGCCCCTGCCCCTTGCCGGCAAGGCTGAAATCCTGGCAAGGGCTGGACGCCCAATACATGTCGATTTGCTGATGCAAAAGCGTCTCGGGCAGGGCCGCGATATCGCCTTGGTGCAGCGCCTCAAGACCCCAGTTCTGCCCATAAACGCCGCATTTCATCGGATCGATGTCATTGGCCAAAACGCAGTTCCACTGATCCTGCAGGGCCGCACGCACCATGCCGCCACCGCAGAAAAATTCGGCATATCTAGGGGGTTGATCGGAGGTGTCGGCCATATCTATTGATATGAAATGCGGTTTTGCCTGTCGATGCTTAAATGGCGCGCCGACGGGTCAAAACCTTGCAGATCATTCCGCAGCCTGTTCTTCAGCTTGCAGCACGGCCGCGCGGGCTTCGACCTGTTCGACGATGTGTTCGATCATGCCCTCGTTGCCCAGCTTGTGGCTTTGCTTGCCCGCGAGATATACCATGCCAGCCCCGTTGCCGCCGCCAGTAAATCCAACATCCGTCATCAGGGCCTCTCCGGGTCCATTAACCACACAGCCGATGATGCTCAGGCTCATCGGAGTTTTGATATGCTCAAGGCGTTTTTCCAGCGCCTCGACGGTTTTGATCACATCAAAGCCTTGGCGCGCACAGCTGGGGCAGCTGATGATGTTCACGCCGCGATGGCGCAGACCAAGGGATTTCAGAATTTCGTAGCCGACTTTAACTTCTTCCACCGGATCGGCGGACAGGCTGACGCGGATCGTATCGCCAATCCCCATCCAAAGCAGGTTGCCCAACCCGATTGCCGATTTGATCGTGCCCGAGGTCAGACCGCCCGCTTCGGTGATACCAAGATGGATCGGTGCATCGGTCAGCTCCGCCAGCTGTTGATAGGCGGCTGCGGCCATGAACACGTCAGACGCTTTGCAGCTGATCTTGAATTCATGGAAATCATTGTCTTGCAAAAGCTTGATGTGATCCATCCCGCTTTCAACCATCGCGTCGGGGCACGGTTCACCGTATTTATCCAACAGATGCTTTTCAAGCGAACCGGCGTTCACACCGATCCGCATCGAACAATTATTATCGCGCGCCGCTTTGATCACTTCGCGAACCCGCTTTTCGTCGCCGATATTGCCGGGATTGATCCGCAAACAGGCGGCACCGGCTTCGGCGGCTTCGATGCCTCGCTTGTAATGAAAATGGATATCCGCGACGATCGGCACGGGACTTTCGCGCACGATCTCTTTCAGCGCTTTCGAGCTTTCTACATCCGGCACAGACACGCGCACGATGTCGGCCCCCGCATCAGCGGCGGCCTGCACTTGGGCGATTGTGGCCTTGGCGTCGGTGGTCAGGGTATTGGTCATGGTTTGCACCGTGATCGGTGCATCCCCGCCGACCGGCACATTGCCCACCATGATCTGGCGCGACGTACGGCGGTAAATGTTGCGCCAAGGGCGGATATGGTTCAGCGACATGGGAGAAACACCTTCAGGCAAAAGACCAACTTGATCTGTAACCTATTCACGGTGGCGCGCGCATGCAATGGCAAGCGGCTTATTCTGTTGGGGTTTCCGCGGCGTTCTGCAATTCAGCGACCATGGTTGCCAGGGCCGAATTTTCTTCGATCAATGCAGGCTGATACAGTTCTGCAAGGGCTTGGCGGTGCAGCGGCAGATTTGACGTCACCGCGCCACGATCCCCGACCGGGCCGAAATATTGGCCATCCATCGCAAAATACAAAGCTCCGGATTCACCGGTGCGCAAGGTTGGCGGTTCTTCGGTTGCAGGGACGTCCCAGCTGTCGCCCTTGTTCATGATGCCCTCAAAAATCACCTTGCCGTCCGCGGCGCGGATACGCACCCAAGACGGATAGGCCGCAACAAGGCGCAACGTCGGAGCCATGCCTTCAACGACCTGCGGCACAGCAATCACGTCTTTGGGCACATCATGGCCGGTCTTTGCAGCCGACGCCATCTGAACCGTGCGGATGGCGGGCGTTTCAAAGCTGCCCGAATTGCGCGGATCAATCGACGCAATCGGTGCATCACGCGCGATCAAAACCGGCACATCCAAGGCCGCTGGCCGGTACAACCGGTCAAACGAGTCACTGCGCGGGGCCGTCATCGGGCTGCTGGTGACGTTGTCGAAATTCGTATCAGTCGCGTTCGTCTTGGGTGCCGTTACCAAGGCCCCCTGCAACGGATCGAGGTCGGACAAGACAACCGGCGTTTCATCCACAGGCGTCACTTGAACACGCTGCACCTCTTGCAAAACGCTCCACCCGCCATAGCCGATCGCGCTGATCAGCCCGACAAGTACCATAACGGACCCTAATGCACCGGGTTCAATCCGGCTTAGAAAGGAATCCCCAACGGGGGTAAATGGCGTAGCGGGACGTTTGAAGATGTCGCTTTCGCCGGTCCTGCTCATCCGCTCTTCGCGGGTCGGTTTTTTGATGACAGACGCCTCGGCAGACATGCCGTGGGCCACCGAAAACCCGGATTCCTTACAGAACGCCTCGAACGCATCATCAGGGTCCATGTGCAGATAGCGCGCATAGGACCGCACATATCCGGCAATAAAGCCGGGTGTATCAAAGGCATCAGGGTCGGAGTTTTCGATTGCGGCAATATAGGACGCTTTGATCCGCAACTCACGTTGAACATCTAACAGGGATTTACCAAGCGTGGCACGTTCACCGCGCATCAGATCGCCAAGCCGTAATTCGAACGCGTCAAAGCCTTTGGCTTCAGCTTCCTCGTTCTTCACCGTCTTGGAAGACCAACGCCCAATCATATGCCTGTCCCGTACTTATGCCCGAAGCCCTTACCCGATATCATACTTTTGATTCGAGCTAGGCCTTTTCTTTATGTTAGTTTAACACAAATCAACGCCATACAGACAAGTTTCGGAGCTACCCGGCCAATTCGGCACGATTCAGCGCACAATGCGACCAAAGACCATCCATCGCTTTGACCAGCCCGTCCATTTCACGCGGCCCGTGTACCGGCGACGGTGTAAAACGGAGCCTTTCGGTACCACGCGGTACGGTGGGGAAGTTGATCGGCTGAACGTAGATGCCGTAGTCTTCCAGCAGCTTATCAGACAGAATTTGCGTGTGGACCGGGTTGCCGACGATCACCGGGACGATATGGCTGCCATGGTCGATAATCGGCAGGCCCAACCCCTTGAGGCGCAGCTTGAGAATGCGCGCCTGTTCTTGATGTTTGACACGCAGCTGGGGTGCTGTTTTCAGAAAGGCGACCGACGCCGCAGCCCCTGCCGCAACGGCCGGTGGCAAGGACGTAGTAAAGATGAAGCCCGGCGCGTAAGACCTAATGGCATCACACATCTTTTCAGATGCCGCGATATAGCCGCCCATCACGCCATAGGCCTTGGCCAAGGTCCCGTTGATGATATCCAACCGGTGCATCAGGTTGTCACGCTCGGCTACACCGCCACCACGGGGGCCGTACATGCCAACGGCATGAACTTCGTCGATATAAGTCAGCGCGCCAAATTCATCCGCAACATCGCAAATCGCCTCGATGGGGCCAAAGTCGCCATCCATCGAGTAGATCGATTCGAAAGCAACCAGTTTTGGGGCAGACGGATCATCAGCGGCCATCAGTTCGCGAAGGTGATCGACATCATTGTGGCGGAATATACGCTTTGCACCACCGTTGCGGCGCACCCCTTCGATCATGGACGCATGGTTCAGCGCATCAGAATAGATAATCAGACCGGGAAACAGTTTTGGAAGCGTGCTCAGCGTCGCATCATTGGCGATATAGGCGCTTGTGAACAGCAGGGCCGCTTCTTTGCCGTGCAGATCGGCAAGTTCGGCCTCAAGACGCTTGTGATAGACTGTGGTGCCAGAGATGTTGCGCGTACCGCCCGACCCTGCCCCGGTGGCATCCAGCGCTTCGTGCATCGCTTCCAGAACAACCGGATTTTGCCCCATGCCAAGATAGTCATTGCCGCACCACACGGTGATATTCTTTTCTTCGCCACCGGGTTGGGTCCATACGGCGTGGGGGAATTGACCCTTGCGGCGTTCGATATCGATAAAGGTCCGATAGCGGCCTTCGTCGTGCAAACGGGCGATCGCCTGATCCAGCTGTTTGGTGTAATCCATCGCGCCTTCCTCCATACTTTATAACAAGACCCGTAAGGCGCCGGGATGCTCGCCACATTCATCTTTTAGAATGGATACCGATCAGGACCATTTTTTTCAATGGTTTAATCAGTCTGAAATGTCGCAGGTACCGGTCGTTTAGTCCTGTTTCCATAAGATGAGAAGGCTTTTGGTTTCCAATAGTGCCAAAAATTTTCGGAAATAAGCACTCGTCCCCGATGTGAACGTAGTTCATTTTTCACTTGCCGGAGTAAATTTTGAACTCTATCAATTGTGAACGACGTTCATGAATTGGAGAATCACATGATTAAGCATCTTCTTTCTTTCAGCACCGCCCTATTGCTTACCACCAGTCTGGCTATGGCTGGGACCAGCACCCGCCACAGTGCGCAAGCCTCGGCCCATAGTGGGGCGGCAGCCAGCCACGGGTCTGCCGCTGTGGTATCGGGGATCGCCACTGTTTCAGCCGTACCGCTCATGGCCGTTGGTGCCACCTTGTCCTTGTCCGGTGCCGCCCTGCAAAGCGCAGGTACCAGCGCATTGACACTTGGATCCCAGATGATCGAAGCACCTCTTGATCCGGTCCATGCGCTCCCTACCCCCGATGGCCCACCACGCCTTGACCACATGGCCGACCACAAATGAGACGCCTGATCGCAGCCGCCGCTTTGGCCATTTGTGCCCTGCAACCCGTTCAGGCGGACGCGGGCAGCAGTCAGGCGGGCAAACCATTGCTGCCTGCCGAACAGGTCGCCGCATTTTCCGACAAGGTACAGATCGATCTGGCAGCACGCGGGGCAAGTGTCGCGATTGTTGCGCGCAAGGGTCGGCATGCCTCTGAATTGCCGCAGGGGGTGACCTATACCCATGTGGCGTTCTGGGTGTTTTCCGAGATCAAACGCGCGGATGGGTCCCGTTATAACGGCTATAGGGTCTATAATTTGTATCAGGATGCCAAGACCCCGACCCGCAGCGCCTTGATTCAGGACGGTCCAGCGGATTTCTTTGCCGGTGCCCACGCGCTCGAGGCCGGGATCATCATCCCTGACCCGCGCTTGCAGCGCAAATTATTGAAGGTGATCGGCAGTCCGACGTATCAAAAGCTGCACAACGCCGCCTATTCAGTGCTGGCAAACCCGCAAACGCGGCAGTTTCAAAATTGCACCGAACACACGTTGGATGTGCTGATGGCCGCCCTGTACGACACCTCTGATCCGGCGCAGATCAAATCCAACATCACCGCGCATTTCACCCCACAGGTGATCAAGATCGGCAGCCTTAAACGGGCATTCGCGCCCGTTGCCTCAAAGGCGCTGACCACCCAGGACCACGGGACGGAAATCCGCACGGCGACATTCGGATCGATCCTGCGCTTTATGAAACAGAACAAGCTCGTGGCTGCGGCCTATACCCTAGGCCCATCCCGCGCTGCTGGGCTCTAAGAAAATTGACATGGGGCGCGACCTGATCCACACCCGCCCCATGAAATCACAGCCCGCGCCACCCCTGTCCCGCCGCGAACGCAACCTTGCCGATATTCGTGCGCGCGCCACCCAGATCGCGGAACAGATTATTCTGGACGAGGGCGTCGAAGGGCTGTCGGCGCGGCGTCTGGCGAAAGACCTGCAAGTTTCAGTGGGGTCGCTTTATAACGCCTTTGGCGATTTGCATCAGGTGATCCGGTCGGTCATTGCCCGCAGCGCTGAATTGCTGGCCAACGCGCTGATGGCCGCTGTCGCACAGGCCGCCCCCGACAAACGATCCCGCATTGTCGCCTTGGGCGATGCTTATTTCGACTTTGCCATGGCCGAACCGCGCCGCTGGGCTTTGATGTTCGAATACCGCGCCGAGCTTGAGATCGACGACAAGGCCCGCGATTTTCAGGGCGGTTTGCTGGATATGCTGATCGCCGCAGGCGAAGCAGACCCGACATCGCAGACACACCGCCAGTTTTTTTTGGTTCTGTGGGCGTCGGTCCACGGCGTCGTGTCGCTGGCCACCCGCCCGACAATCGTGGCGATCCAGCCGGAACTGGCCAAAAATTACATCACCGATCTGGTGGATTCAGCGCTCAACCGCTTTCCCGTCGACTGACGGCCGATGCCCCTAGACACTGGTGCCGCCCCTGATACGGTCGCGGCAAAACCGATGTTTATGAAAGGCTTCTCGCATGTCCCTGAACGATGTTCTGAACCAAATCGACTCCGATCTGGATGGTGCCACCGACCGCTTGCTGGATCTGTTGCGCATCCCGTCAATTTCCACCGATCCCGCGTATAAGGCCGATTGCGACCGTGCCGCCGACTGGATGGTCGAAGAACTGAACAGCATCGGGATCAAAACGACCAAGCGCCCTACCCCCGGTCATCCGATGGTGGTGGGCCACGTGGACGGCCCCGCCGACAAGCCGCATATCCTGTTTTACGGCCATTACGATGTGCAGCCCGTTGACCCCCTGAACCTATGGAAGCGCGACCCGTTTGATCCCGCAATCGAAGACACCGCCAAAGGTCTCGTGATCCGCGGGCGTGGTGCGGCGGATGATAAAGGCCAGCTGATGACCATCGTCGAGGCATTGCGCGCCTGGAAATCCGTCAACGGTGATTTCCCCTGCCGCATCACGATGTTCCTTGAGGGCGAGGAAGAATCCGGATCGCCATCGCTGATCCCCTTCATGAAGGAAAACGCGGCTGAGCTGACAGCAGATTATGCGATGATCTGCGACACCGGCATGTTCCAGTCGAAAACACCGTCTATCGTGACCATGTTGCGCGGTCTGCTGGGCGAGGAAATCACCATCACCGGCCCCGATCTGGACCTGCATTCCGGCATGTACGGTGGTGTGTCGATCAACCCTGCCCGCGTTCTGGCCAAGGTTATTGCGTCTTTGCACGATGACACCGGCCGCATCACCGTGCCCGGATTTTACGACGGCGTGCCCGAACTGCCCGACGATATTCAGGCGCAGTGGCAAGGCCTTGCCTTTGATCACGCGACATTTCTGGGCGATGTTGGCCTGTCGGTGCCTGCAGGGGAACAAGACCGCATGCCGATCGAGATGATCTGGTCGCGACCCACTTGCGAAGTCAACGGCATGTGGAGCGGATATACCGGTGCCGGTTTCAAGACCGTGCTGCCGTCCGAAGCGCATGCGAAAATCAGCTTTCGTCTGGTCGGCGATCAAGACCCCCATGTGATCCGCGAGAGTTTCCGCAAAATGGTCACCGACATGCTGCCCGCCGATTGCAAAGTCAGTTTCCAAGCACATGGCGCAAGCCAGGGGTCAATGTTCGAAACAACAGACCCGGCCTTTGAGAAAGCCCGCCACGCACTTACGGACGAATGGAAAACCCCTGCAGCTTACGTCGGTTGCGGCGGGTCGATCCCGATTGCGGGGCATTTCCAAAAGATCGTGAACACAACACCGGTGCTGATCGGCTTTGGCAAAGACGACGACGCGATCCATTCTCCGAATGAAAAATACGACATGGAAAGCTTTCACAAAGGCATCCGCAGCTGGGCGCGGATTCTCGACGCTTTGACTTAAACAATTGATGCAGCGTGGTCTGGTTTTGCAGTCTACGCTGCCCCCTTACAGGGCTTACCGTGATTTGCAGCTGATCTTTGCGCATTTCACTGGTGGTACCGCAAACAACCACGATCACCCGTCAAATGTCGTGCTGACCATGAAATGCATATTGCGCATTCTGGGGGATAAATTTCTGTTGCACTGAAACGAAAAAGACCACCCGAAGGTGGTCTGTTTGCTACCCGGTCAAGGGATAAGTGGCGCGGTTGACGGGGCTCGAACCCGCGACCCCCGGCGTGACAGGCCGGTACTCTAACCAGCTGAGCTACAACCGCGCAGTAAGGGCGGAATAGGCCAAGCTGCGCGAGGCGTCAAGCACATAAAACCACCCAAATCACAGGAAATTTTCAAACCTCGCCTCAATGCCCTATTACGCCCCAAAACGCCCACCCATTTTCGGCATTCCGTCGCAAAACAAGCGTTTGAAAAACACCTATGAACGCCCTGCCCGCCACCGGCAGATCAATTGAGTTTGTAGATTAACCCCTCCACCAGATTTGAAGCGCCTGCCGGGCAGGATTACGCATCCAACAGGGCATCGAGATCAAGTTCGTCTTCGGCGTCGCCCCCGCCATCAATCAAAGCCTGCCGATCCGCGATGTCGAATTTGATTTCAGACCGCAACAAGACAGCTTGTGCGCGAAAACTTTCAACAACGGCGATCATCTGCTCGTGCGAGGCGTTCGCGGTCCATGTCTCTTCGTCGCCACTGGGGGCATCGTTTACCGGGGCATGGGCGTCAAAGCCTGTGATCAAACCGTCGACGGCCTCTAACCCCTCGGTCAGAAACGTGCCGTAAGCGTCAGACGTTCTTTTGGTAAAGTCCGTCTGCGGATAATCGGAATCGCGCTTGGCAGCATAGCCCGTCCCCCCGTCGCACAGCGCCGTCAGCTGGGCGAAATGCTTGTCCAAAGCGGGGGTTTTCGCGGAAGCGGGTGCCATGCGCGGCACTGCCTTGGTACTGGCCGCAGCCTTGAACCGTATCCAGCTGGTCAGCGACAATTCGGGCGTGCCCGGGTGCCAGTCCTTTGAGATCGGGATGCGGTGTAAAACGACAGGATCATCACTGTAGATGCTCATGAAATATTTGACGACCTTTTGGCAGACCTCGCTTTCGTCCTGTAGTATTTCAGGGGTCAGGCCACAATTGCGCGCAACTTCTTTGGCCACGGGGTCACCGTCTTTGACAATCCCGTACGCCAACACGCATTTGGACAAGGTTGAATTCCAGCGCATTGCCTTGCGCGCCAGCTTTCGGTCGCCTTGGTTTTCCGGCAGTCGCGCCTTTTTATACAGACCCCAGCCTTTTGAAATCTCGGCCTCTTTTTGCATCTTGTAGCCATAGTCAGACAGCGCACGGGCCATGGTATTGGCAATCGACCCGGCAGTCGCAGCGCCGGTAATATCGGCAAGGCGCAGGCTCTCCATGACGACGCCGGTCAAGGAAAACAATGTGTTCAGGGTTTTCTGGCTGACCTGAATTGTGGCGTTGGCCAGACGGCTGGTGATCGCGGGGCCATAAACGGAATCGTTGCCATAGGTCAGCGCGGTGTTTTTCATCCACAAGTTCAGCTCTTCTGACTTTTTGACCAGATAAGCCACATCAAACGCCAATTGGCGGATGGCACCGGCAATGCTTGCGCCGGGCAGAAACTTGACCAGCAGACCGACACCGCCAGAGGTAAGTTGGTCGATCACCGCCCACTTTGTCTTCACCGCTTCGGCTTCGGCGATCAGCTTGTCCATCGCGTCCATCGCCTTTTTGGCTCTGGCCTGATCAGCAAGATCTTCTGGCGTTGGTGTCGCATCCGCGATCAGTGCCATTAACGCTTCCTGACGCTCTGCGGTTTCCTTGGCGATATCCGCCTCTAGGGCTGCCTTGAAAGCGGGGTCGGATTTGATGCGCTTTTCATAATCCTTGAATTCTGCCTCACGGGCTTTTTCCTCTTGTTCGGCATTGGCGAGCGCGAGTTTGGCCTGCAATTTTTCTGAATCCACGGCGTGGGCGACGGGGAAAGCATCAAACAGCCCATTGGCCCCCTTCAATGCAGCGGTCATCGCGTTCAGGTCACCATCTGTCCCAGCCTCGCGAAGGGCCTTCATTTTTTCGGTTTCTTGCGTCGGTGATGTTGAATGGACGTCGGCACCGACGGTTTCGCGCACCCCGCTTGAGGCGGGTTCGTACGTGCCAATCATGATCGCCTCGACCACATTCAGCCCGATGGCACCCATCAACGCCTTGCCGTTGATGTCCTTGCCAGTCGCATGCGCGTCTTTCACCAATTTTGCAATTTGTGCAGCGTTTGCCGCGCCAACTATCCCGGCCGAGACATAGGCCCCGACTTTTGCCCATTGTCCGTTGGTTCCCGGAACCGGATCACCATTCGCATCATTGCCCGCTGGCACATCGAAAGCGGCAAAGGCATTGCCGACAGCATCCGCAACGGTCACGGTCAGCGATTTGGCGATGCTGGTAGGGTCATTGGGAAGCGTATCAAGCATTTCCTTGAACCTGAACACCACCTTGGATCCGGCAAGCGAATAGGAAACCAGCTTTTTCGCCGAATTGGTGGCAGCTTTGTAGTTTTGCGAGTTGGCGGTGTCCTTGTCGTTCACCGCACGTTCTGCCTGATCGGCAGAGATGGAATCAATCGCCGCTTTCGCCACGACCTCGAACGCCATTTCGGCGATCTTCCAGTTCCGCTTTTCGTCGGGTTTATCCAATGCCTTGTCGGCCAGATCGAAGGCACCGTTCGCCAGCCCGAACGCCAGCGTGGTATATGCTTGTTGCTGCTTGGCGCGTTTCGCGATCTCAGACTGCGCCTTTAGCTCCTCAAGCGTTGCTTCATTCTCGGGTGGTAGGGTACCCGCTTTTTCCTGCGCCGCTAGATCCGCCATCTCGTTCTTTTCCGCCTGCGACATTGACGCGCCTTCGAAATTGCCGATCGCGATGGCTTGCGATGCGGTTGTGCCCAGCAGACTGACCGTATCCTTTGCAATCGACAGGCCGCGTTTCAGTTTCTCATGCTTCGATGCGGTCTTGGTGTGTTCCTTAAGCTTTTCGCCGTAGATTTCACAAGCCCCGTTAAAAACCTGCGCTTCCTGACTGTATTTATCCGCAACCGCGTTGGAGGGCAGAATATTGGCTTTGATCAACGGTGACCAAAGTTCACGTTCGATATCGCGCGCGGTAAACAGGGGATTGCCGTCGCTGTCGGTCGCCTCTTCCATTTTGGTCTGAATCTCAACCAGTTTCTCATGCATTTTCTGCACGGCGCGGGCTTTTTCGGGGTCGACCTGCATCCGGGTCCCCTCGCCTGTCTCGACGTCGTAGGTTTGGCGCATGTCATGGCGCGTGTCGATTTCACTGTCGCGATCGCCGTCGGCCCAAGCCATGGATTGCACCACGCGGGTTTCGGTTTTCGCCTGGCTCCAGAAGTGCTTGCGCTGTTTCTCTGTCCACTCGACAGAGAAATCCTGCGCCGCAACCAGATCGCTGCCCAATTGGCCAACATCCCCCAAAAGCTGTTCCAGCGCCTCGCTCTTTTCTTGCTCGTGCTGCATCGCATTGGCGAATTCACCGCTTTTTCCAACAGCCGTCTGAAGCCATCCGATCTGCGTCTCTGTAAATCCCGACATAACTTTGATCTCCCAGAAAATTGCTTACTTCGGAATTGCCGTCAAAAGCTTGACTTCAAGACGCGACAACGCCTGCACTGCGATATCCAGTTCGGGGGTGCCGCTGGTGAAGGGTTGGTTGCGGAAATGCGCAAGCGGTGCGTTTGCCTGCAAGGCACCGGTCAGGGTGCGCAGCGCGCTCAGCGCGGCCTCGCGGGGGGGACGCGGGTCGCTTCCGGTGGTGTCGATCGCCTTTTGCAGCAGCTTGCCGTTGTCTTCCAATTTCTTGATATCTGCATCGCGCAGCAGGCCCGCCACGGTATCCAGATAGGTTTTTACATCCGACTCTGTGATGGCATCACCACTGCCCGTTGCAACCAGTTCGCCGACGTCACCGACCTTTTCAATAACCTTGTCAAAGCCTTTGACGGCGGACACGAAACCGCGCAATTTATCAGCGCATGCCGCGGTTGCGGCTGCGGCATCCAGTTTCGACAATGCTTTGATCTCGACAGCGGTCTTGCTGTGGCGTTCTAGATCGGCCTTCAGTTCTTTGAGGCGTTCAATCGCGGCTTCATAATCACCCGACACTTTGGTCGTGGCTTTCAGACCGTCGATTTCTGTCAACGCCACATCCAGTTCGCTGGTATCGAGATTAAGTTTTGAAAAAGCCTCAATCAGCTTTTGGAACTTGGGCTTAAGAGCATCCCTTTCAGTATCGAAAATCTTCTTGTTCTCTTCGCGGGAATTTTCCTTTTCCTGCCCCGATACGCAATCAGATTTCAACGACGTCCATACGGCAAGCTCACTCCCGTTCAGCGCGTCTCTGGACCCTTTGGCCCAGCGTTTCAACGCGACGGCGGTGGTGTCCTGAATGTCTGACACCAGTTGGATCAACAGAGTATTGGCCCGGCTCAACGACGCCTTATCACGCTCGTCGGCAACGCGCTGTGCCTCGGCCAGATCATCCACATATTTTCCGTAATAACCGGAAATCTCGACATCACCGATCTTGCTGTCCGCCATTGATTTGGACAGGGACTTAATCTCGGAAGTGACTGTTTTGGCAAGTTTTTCACATTCTTTATACGCCGCATGACAGGCACGCGCGTCATCCTTGACCAAGACAGCCTCATCGTACAGCTCTGCGATCTCAAGATGGGATTTCACCGGATTCTTTGACGCATAGGTTTCTTCGAATTTTTTGACCCGCGCGGCCAGATCAACCGTGCGAACGGCCTCGTAGGCGGCGTATTTGGTCTTGAGGCGATCCAGCTTTTTGTTCACCAATCCCAGCCGGATAATGACATAGTCAAAACTGACCGAATTATCCGACAACGAGGTTTCGAAACTTTCGAGGTCGTCAAGATATTCCTTGGCAAGTTTGAGCGCATCCACTGAGTCAGTCTCGAGCAGCTGCCGCGCCGCCAACAGCTTCATTTCCAGCTCATCGAGCGCTTCTTTCGGGACTTTCTTATCCTTTCGATTGCCCTTGAACAAACCGCTTGTTTTGAACATGTCGTCGTATTTTGCCTGAAGGTCTTCTAGCTGCGTATTCAGTCTCTCGACGTTGATTTGCTCTTGTGCGGCTTGCAACTTTTTCAGATTTCCAATCTCTGTCATCCATTTCATCTCAAGCCGGTCAAGCCCCGTCCGGCGTATTTGCATGAAGGTCGGGTTTTCCACCGCGTCCAGCTCAGCACTTAGCAGGTCTGCGGTAACGGGTGCGTCCATCGCCCTAAGCGTCGCGATCTGCTTGAGAATTCTTTTCGTTGTTTCAACACAAAATTTCGCGTCTTCGACCTCGAGCTCAACCTCCTGAACCAGTTCTGCGACAGCGTCTTTATGAAGGTCGAACACTTTTTCGGGGGTGTTTCTTTGGGTCTCTTCGATCAGCGCACGCAACGCTTCCAGGCTGTGTTTCTTATCGTCTGCACAGGGGGTGAACCCGACCGTCCGCAGCCAAGACAACTGCCCATCGATTGCACCCATCGGCAACGTGAGGCGGCTGTCAAAAGCATCCTCTTGATTTTCGATGATGGTGGCACCGGTGCGCGCACTGCGGAACACATTCAACTGATCGGTTGTCGCAGTGATCTTGGCTTTGGCCGCGTCCACATCGCCGGTCAGATAGATCAGCATTGCCTCATCCAGCATCGCATGCAGGATTTTATATTCCTCGGGGCAAATCGCGGCATAGGATCGCTCTATCTTGGCCCCGTCCACGATCTTGACCATGCTAAAGACTTCGCCGCGAACCCTTTCGATGTTGCCGGCAACCATATTGCGCATGGCTTCAACCAGCTTAAAGTCGCTTTCCCGTTGCTCTTTGGGGACCTGTGCAAATGGATCACCGGCCTGTTGTTCCAGTTGATCCTGCAACGCGGCGACACGCCCGCTGGCATCCATGAGATCCTTATCAAGATCTTTCTCGACCTCGGTCAAGGTGACCAGTTTCGTCGCCATCTTGTTTCGAACATCCCGCGCGGTCTTATCGGCGGCCTTGGCTGCTTCATAGGCGTCTTTGGCTGTTTCCAACGCGGCTTCGGCGCGCTCTTTCTCGGCAAGATCATCCTGCGCATCCACCGCCTGTTGCAATGCGTCCATTTTCGATTGCGCCTGCAGCTTGGCACTATTGGCCTCCAACGCATCCGAATTGGCCTTGGCATGCGCCTCCGCAAACCGGTTCAGCGGGGTCGCCATCAAATCTTTGTCCGATGACGGCGGCTTTAGCGGCTTCCAGCCTTTCACCTTGTTAAATTTTTCGATCCATCCTTGGACAGTGGTCGGCGTAACGTCCAGCGTATCGTTATCTTCTGGCATCTTGATGCTTTCTTTGTCTGGCGGACTAGACCGTCGACCCCGCAGGGTCGGCTTTTAGGCGGCAATCATCGTTTTCATGGTGTTGAGCGCCTTGATTAAAGGGGCTCGGATCGCCATCGAATGGCCGAAAGGATTGTTTTCGCACAAAGCAACAATCGGGTCGGACCCCAGAAATTCCGAATAGGTGTCAATTTCCTTGCCAAGCGCCTTTGCGCTGCCAGCCCGCGCCGCACCAGCCGAACTGTTAAAGACAAGGATTGCGGCCATCAGGGCAGTATTGTTGCCTTTTGTGACCCCGTTCAGACCAAAACGCGCAATCCGCGTCAGGTTCGGGTCATCGGATTTGGCCAGCTCGGACATCAAGGGCGATAGGGTGGCGTCAACCTGCCCCTTCGCATCAAGCCAAACATCCGCAGGATTATCGGGAACGTATTCACCATCCAGCACAAATTCTGCCGGATCGTCTGCCGTCGCGACTACTTTAACCTTAAGAAACTGCTCAATAAAATTAATTTGGGTATCGGAAAGATTACTATCGGCCAAGTCATTACCTTCTCTGCTCGATTATCTTAAATTCGCCACGGATAATAACCATGGCTTTGAAAATCTGGCGGTATTGCGCTTGTTTTTAGTCTACGGCGCTGAGACGGCTCAGGTCAAATGTCTTATGCGGATTTTTCATTGCGCCAAAACATGGAAGCACGCGAACGCCCCGACCCAGAAGTCTGGACCAAAAAATTTGCGTTATTCAAGAAGGCGTAAATATAAGATGCAAGTGGCGCGGTTGACGGGGCTCGAACCCGCGACCCCCGGCGTGACAGGCCGGTACTCTAACCAGCTGAGCTACAACCGCGCAGTGCATGCTTTGTCGTAAACTTCAAAGCGTTGGGCGGTAATAGGGTCTGGCATTGCCCCCGTCAAGCGGGGTTTTGACCTGTTTTCGCTGATTTGCAAATATTTTTCAAAAACGCCCCCCCCCCCGCCAGAAAAAAGCCCGCGCATTGCGGCACGGGCTTTCGGTTATTTCTCGGAATATGTGCTCCAGACGTGGTCTGGCGGCGGCGGCGGCAGATCGGGTTTGCCGCGCAACCGGTGCATGTTGGCTTTGGCGATGAAATTGCACGATATGGGTGCCGTTACGAAAAGAAACGCCATCACCAGAATTTCATGAAGCGACCCATCCCCAGCAGCAAACGCATAGACGATTGACGCCAACAAAAGCGATCCGACCCCCAGTGTTGACGCCTTGGTTGGTGCGTGCAGGCGCGACATGGAGTTATCGAGCTTCATCAACCCGATCGAGCCTACCAATATGAAAAAGGCACCGATCACCAGTAGGGCCGATATGATGATTTCGCTGATTATTCCCAGTTCACTCAATGATATCACCCCTCAAGACAAAGCGCGCGATGGCGACAGTGGAAACAAAACCCAACATCGCGATGATCATCGCGCTTTCAAAATAGATCTGTGTGCCAAGGCGCATGCCCAGCAGAATGATCAGCGCAATCGCATTGATCACCATCGTGTCCAGCGCAAGAATCCGGTCACCGGTGTTCGGGCCTTTGACCAACCGCAGCATAGCCAGCAGTTGCGACAGTGCCACCGCCACAAAGGCAAAGTTCAAAGCCATCAGGATCATTCGAAAATCTCCTTTATCCGACGCTCATAGCGCTGTTTGATGTCGTCGCGCACGGCGTCGGGGTCTTCGGCGTCAAGGGCATGAACCAGCAAGACCCTGCCGTCATCAGACAGGTCGGCCGAGACAGTCCCCGGTGTCAGCGTAATTGTCCCTGCCAGCATCGTAATCGCCTCGGGTGTGCGCAAATCAAGAGGGATAACCACCCATTGTGGGCGCATGGCCTTGTTGCTTTTGAACAAAACGATCATTGCCACGATCACATTGGCCACAAGTATGTCCCACAGCACCAAGCCCATGTAGCTGATCATTTTCCAGGGTCGGCTGAAAATGGGTCGATCTGGCCAATAGGCTGCCGTCGCGATCGGGATCAGCAAGCCAAGTATCAGGCCGAAAACGATGGTGCCCAGCTTGATCTCATTAACCAAAAGGCACCAGACCACCGCCAACAGGACGGTCAGCAGCGGGTGGGGCAACAGACGTGAAAACATATCAGTTATCCTTTACCGTTGAGCCGTGGGCATCGTCGCCGGCCTTACTGTCGTGACTTTCAGTGGCACCCTGCCCGGTCGCGGCTGTCTCTTTGGGCTGGTTGGCCGCGTCATAATCAGATTTGATCTTCTTGCCCGGCGTCGTCAGCACCACATCAATATAGGGTGCAGGATTGAACAGCTGCGCCGATGTTGCAGACAGAACCCGTGTAACAGGCCCCGCCGCTACGGTAAGGGCGATCAGCACCGCTAGCAATCCCCCGATCGAAACCATTGCCAACGCGGTCGATGGCTCGGGCTCGGGTGTCTCGGGGGCGATATCTTGGTCGCGCGCCTGATGCGCTTTCCAAAACACAACACTGCCCGCGCGCGAAAATCCGACAACTGCAATCAACGACCCCACAAGGATCGCGCCCCAGACCCACCACATCAGGTCAGAACTGCGCGCCGCATCCAGGATCAACAATTTGCCGACAAACCCTGACAAAGGTGGCAGACCGGTCATGGCGATGGCCGCAACAAAGAACAAGCCCGCCACCAACGCCCCGCCCTGCATCGGCGGCGCATCGGCAAAGCTGACCGATGCTGCACCACGACGCGCGCGGATCACATCGACCAACAAGAACAGCGCGGCTGCCGCAAAGGTCGAATGGATCGCATAATATAACGCAGCGCTAATGCCCGCTTGCGTAAACACCGCCACCGACGCCAGCAGCATCCCCATCGACCCGATCACCGAAAACGCCACCATACGGTCAACCCGCTTGGCCCCCAGCACGCCAAGCATGCCCAGCATCAGTGTCAACAGGGCCGCTGGCATCAACCAGACATCAAACAGGCCTTGGGTCAGTTCAAGGTCTGGCGGGAACACCAATGTGTACATGCGGATGATGCAATAGGCCCCTACCTTGGTCATGATCGCAAACAGCGCTGCAACCGGTGCCGGTGCTTCGGCATAACTGGCAGGCAGCCAAAAATGCAACGGCAAGATCGCAGCCTTTACCGCAAAGACCATCAGCAAAAGCACGGCGGCCACGCGAATGCCTGCACTGTTCCCAGCGTCCAGATTTGAAATACGCACCGCCAGATCAGCCATATTCAACGTGCCGGTTTCCGCATAAAGCGTGCCAAGCGCGAACAGGAACAAGGTCGATCCCAACAGGTTATACAGCACATACTGCGTCCCCGCCCGCAGACGCTTTTGCCCGCCCGAATGGATCATCAGACCGTATGAGGCGATCAGCAAAACCTCGAAGAAAACAAATAGGTTAAAGGCGTCACCGGTCAGAAAGGCCCCGAGAATCCCCATCAACTGGAACTGGAACAGCGGATGGAAATGCCGACCCCGACTGTCCCAGCCGGACCCGATGGCATAAAGCAGCACCAGCGGGGCCAGCACGCAAGTAATCAAAACCATCAGCGTCGACAACCGGTCGGCCACCAACACAATGCCGAAAGGCGCAGGCCAATTGCCAAGCTGGTACAGGCTGATCGTGCCATCCGACGCCTGCCAGAACAGACCAACAGCCAACCCCAGCAACGCCACCGTACCCGCAACCGACACAACCCGCTGGATGACGAGATGGTACCGCGCGGCAAGAACCAGTATGGCAGCCAGCATCGCCGGTAAAACGATAGGAAGAACAAGCCAGTGGGTCATGATGCACCTCCGCCGTTACGCGAAAGGTCGCCATCGGGCGATCCGTCGGTCACATCAGGGTCGTTGACCAAATCGTCATCAGCGCTCAGATAGGACCCGACCGCGAGCATCACAGCCACCGCCGTCATGCCAAAGGAAATCACGATCGCTGTCAACGCCAACGCCTGTGGCAGCGGGTCGATATAGACCTCGACCCCGTCGGTCAGCACCGGCGGCGCATTCACCGCCAGACGCCCCGACGCAAATAGAAACACATTCACGGCATAGCTGACCAAAGACATGCCGATGATCACAGGAAAAGTACGCAGACGCAGGATCATATAGATGCCCGCAGCGGTCAAAGCGCCGATGGCAGTTGCGACAAGCAGTTCCATATCAGCTCTCCTTTCCTGTTGCTGGTTCTGTTACAGAAGATGTCCCCTGATCGTCAGCCAATTCTGGACGGGACGGATCAATATCCATCGCGAAGTCACTGGTTTCGATCCCGGCACGGCGCCCCAGACGCGAGAAGCTTTCGAGAGAAAGCATCACCGCCCCCACGACCGCAAGGAAAACCCCCAGATCAAAGCCCATGGCGGTGGCCAGTTCGAATTTTTCCATCGGGGGGATGCGGAAATAGCCAAAGGCCGAGGTCAAAAACGGCTCGTTTGCGAACCACGCACCGATGCCGGTCAATCCAGCACATAGCACCCCTGCCCCGATGATCCCGTGATACGGATAGCGCTGGCGCCGGTCGGCCCAGGTAAATCCGCTGGCCATGTATTGCATCAACACAGCAATCGCCACAACAAGACCGGCGATGAACCCGCCCCCCGGTGAATTGTGCCCTCGCAAGAATATATAGACGCCGACCATCAGCACGATGGGCATCAATACGCGGGTCAACACCACCATCATCAACGGATGCGCATCCCCGGCACGGGCTTCCTCATAGCCTCTGTTCAACAGACGCGCCCGCACGGGGCCAGACAGCAGGGCTTCGGTCAGGGCATATATCACGAGTGCGGCAATCCCCAGAACGATGATTTCGCCAAAGGTGTCGAACCCGCGGAAATCGACCAGGATGACGTTTACGACGTTGTCACCGCCGCCGCCCTTATAGGAATTGGCAAGGTGGTATTCCGAAATCGACGGTTCCGGAAAATTCGACCGCAGCATCGAATAGATCAGACCCGTTGCCGCGATGCCGCCGGCCAGCGACAGAATGATGTCACGGGTACGGGCCAGATTGGTGGTTTCGCGCGGCGTGACGTTGGGCATAAAGTTCAGTGCCAGCAACAGCAGCACAATCGTCACCACCTCGACCGAGATTTGCGTGAGCGCCAGATCGGGGGCCGAGAAATAGTTAAAGCCGACCGAGACCATCAGACCGATGATCCCCATCAAGATCAGCACCGCCAGACGGTTGCGGTGCACCGTGACCAAGAACCCCGTTGCCAGCATCAGCATCAGCCAACCGGCAAAGGCAACCGGCGTAATGGGCAGCATCTCGCGGGTTGGCGCAGCATTTGCACCCGTAAACCACGCATGAGTGCCGACCGCGACCACAGCCGCGACAAAGATCGCCGCATAGCGGGTAAACGAACTATTGTGCAGACGATCTGCGAAAGTATCAGCAAAATTGACGGCAGCCACGATGATCCGGTCAAATATTTCTTTCGCTTCGGGACGTGGTGCCGCGGCCCAACCCTTGGCCAAGGGGGCGAAGGCCGCAAGCAACAGCAGGCCGCCGACAACAGCAATCACCGACATCCACAGCGCCGGAACCGGGCCATGCCAAAGCTTGAAATGCGCGGTAGGTACTTCGGCGGCATTGCCGATGACGGCTTGCGTAACAATCTTAACGAAAGGTTCCGCCAGAAATGGCGCAACACCGATCACCACCACCGGGATAATCAACAAAAACGGCGGCAACCAAAGGCCAAATTCAGGGTCATGTGGCTTTTCGGGATAATCCGTACGGACCGGCCCGAAAAACGTATGGCTGATAAAGCGGAAACTGTAGGCGGCTGAAAACAGCGCGCCCAGTGTCGCCACTGCTGCCACCAGATAAGGTGAGTTGAACAATGTCGTATGAAACGCTTCTTCAAGCATCATTTCTTTTGACAAGAACCCGTTAAGCAACGGGATACCCGCCATCGACAGTGCCGCGATCGTGGCAATCATAAAAGTGATCGGCATCAAACGGCGCAGCCCACCAAGGCGCTTCATGTCGCGGGTGTGCAATGCGTGATCGACAATGCCCGCCGACATGAACAGCGCTGCCTTAAAGCTGGCATGGTTCAGGATATGAAATACCGCCGCCATCGCGCCAAACGCCGTACCCGTCCCCAAAAGGAAGGTGATCAGCCCCAGATGCGACACCGTCGAGAATGCCAAGAGCGCCTTGAGGTCATCCTTGAAAATCGCAATCAGCGCGCCCAAAACCATGGTGATCAGACCTGCGGAACAGACCAGAATAACCCAGATGTCCGTGCCCGATAGCACCGGCCAAAGCCGCGCCAGCAAGAAAAGCCCGGCTTTTACCATCGTGGCCGAATGCAAATAGGCCGACACCGGCGTCGGGGCCGCCATCGCGTGGGGCAACCAGAAATGGAACGGGAATTGCGCGGATTTCGTAAAACACCCCAACAGGATCAGGATCAACGCGGGTACATACAACGGCGAGGCCTGAATAAGGTCTCGGTTTTCCAAGATCACCGTCAGATCATAGCTGCCTACGATTTGCCCCAGCAGCAACATCCCCCCGATCAAGGCAAGCCCGCCCATCCCGGTCACGGTCAGCGCCATCCGCGCGCCTTGGCGGCCCTCGGGCAGATGCTTCCAAAACCCGATCAGCAGGAACGATGAAAGCGAAGTCAATTCCCAGAATATCAGCAGCATCAATATGTTGTCGGACAACACAATGCCGACCATCGCGCCTTGGAACAGCAGCAAGTAGCTGTAGAATTCACCCATATTATCAGTACGCGACAGATAGAACCGCGCATAGGTGATGATCAGCAGGCCTATGCCAAGGATCAGCCCCGCAAACATCAGGCCCAATGGGTCAAGGAACAGGTTTACGTTCAATCCCAAAGCGGGCAACCAGTTCAACTGCGCAGTCACCACCGCGCCTGCCAACACCGAAGGGGCGTGGGTCGCAAGGCCGATGGCGGCACAGGCCGTCACAAGGAAGGTGATGATAAAGCACGTTTGACGTCCGGCGTGAATCATAAGGCCGGGCAGCAAAGCGCCAAGAAACGGGAGGGCAATGATCAAAAATAATGACATGGCTTCATTTATTGACGAGGGAGGTCGAAACAGCCAGCCCTTATATGACGAATTCCATCGCGATCAGGCGGTTTTCGCAAGGTTTTTCATGCGCAAACAGGGCGTTGTTCAACGCCGAGGACCCAACATAGGGCGATCTTGCCAATAATGAAGTCAGAAACCTTGAAATTGCGTCAAAATATCTTTTTCATCGCAAGCAAGGCACAGTGAACACCGCATGCGCACCCCGTTGGCCTTGGGTGATTCACGCGTCTTCGGCCTCCTCGGTATCATCGACAGCGCCTTTGAAACCGGTCGCGACGACGAATTTCTCGGAACTGTCCTGACGGCTTGCCGGCGGCTTGATATTGGCCACTTTGGTGAAACGCCGTTTAAGCAATTGTTGCAGATCACCCTCGGCACCACCCGCCAAAACCTTGGCCACAAAGGTGCCGCCATCTTCCAATACGTCGAATGCAAAATACGCGGCCGCCTCGCATAGGGCAATGATCCGGTTGTGGTCGGTCTGCTTGTGGCCCGAACTGGACGCGGCCATATCTGACATCACCACATCGGCCTTGCCGCCCAGCCAGCCCTTGACGATTTTATCGGCGTCGTCTTCCATGAAATCAAGCTGATGCAATTCGCACCCTGCAATCGGCTCCATCTCTTGTAAATCAATGCCAAGGATCGTGCCGACGTTCTTGCCCTGCTTTTCGCCCAACACATTGCAGCGTTTGACCGCAACCTGACACCAGCCACCGGGCGCGGCACCTAGGTCGACAATCCGCGCACCGGGCACCAGGAACCGGTACTTATCATCCAGCTCCATGATCTTATAGGCCGCGCGCCCGCGATATCCTTCGGCATTGGCGCGTTTGACATAAGGGTCGTTCAGCTGCCGCTGCAACCAGCGGGTCGAGCTTAACTTGCGACCGCGCGCCGACTTTACCTTGACCTTAAGGTCACGCTGACCGCGCCCCGATGTGTTCTTGCCGGTGGGCGTCTTGCCACCCGATGTGTTGCCTGTCGGCGTCTTGCCTGTTGGTGTTTTAGCCATCAGCCTATTCCTTCTTCCAGAACGCCATCCGCGCTCATCTGGGCATATAACAGCCCCTCGCGCAGACCCCTGTCCGCGACACTTAATCTATCTGTTGGCCAACACCGCATCAGCGCCTGCAAAATTGCAGCCCCCGACATGATCAACGCCTGACGGTCCTGACCAATGCGTGGATCAGCGCGCCGTCCCCCCGGCCCCATCGCCAAGTAGGAATGGATCACCTTGTCGATCTGCGCACTGCTCATCCTCAGCCCGTCGACCTTGGTCCGGTCATAGCGCTTTAGGCCCAAATGGCTGGCAGCGACAGTGGTAACCGTCCCCGACGTGCCGACGATCTGAAAATGATCCTGCGACTGGGTGGATTGATAGGGCGTAAAGGTTTGCAGGTTTTCTTCAAAGAACCAGCTCATCAAGGCGAACCGCGCCGCGTCGTCTTCGACATCGGAAAATTGGTCACGCAAGGTGGCAACGCCAAGCGGCACGCTGATCCAATCAACGACGCGCGCCTCGGGGATATCGGTTTTCGCCTGATTAAAACCGCCATGCAGCCGCATGATCGACCGCGCACGGTCTGCCTTGGGCACTTTGGAAATATCGATCCAGACAAGTTCTGTCGATCCGCCGCCGATATCAACCACCAGCAGGTTATGGGTTTTGCGATTCACCAAGGGTGCGCAGGAAATCACCGCAAGCTGCGCTTCTTCCTCGGGTTTGATAATGTCCAGCTTCAGGCCAGTTTCACGCTGGATCCGCGCCATGAATTCCGCGCCATTGCTGGCACGACGACAGGCTTCGGTCGCGACCAGACGCATCCGGCGCACCTTGTTGCGGCGCAGCTTTTGCTGACAGATCCGCAGTGCCTGAATGGTACGAGTCATCGATCCGCGCGACAATCGCCCGGTCTTCTCAAGCCCTGCCCCAAGCTGGACGGACTTCGAGAAACTGTCGACGACATGAAAACCGCTCCCCCTTGGTTGAGCGATTAGCATGCGACAACTATTTGTGCCCAGATCAAGGGCCGCATAGAGTTCGGTCGATCTGGGCGGAACTGGCGCGGGGCTCAGAGCCGGCGGTGTATCGAGCGCGCCCGCACCTTTGGGACGCTGTGGCGCCATGGTTTGCGCCTTTCATTACGAGTTGCGTTTAAGGTAGTGTTTATTAGGCCTAGTCGCAAGCGGGAAACGCCGGAACCGACACCACAAGCATACGGCCCCCCTCACAACCATCTTGAGAATTATGACGGCTGCGTGCCCTCGCCCTGCGGCCGGTGTGCGTGTACCAAGGCGACGTCGCAGACGCCGTTTTGAGTGTCGAAAAACGGCGACGGGGATAGATCAACAGCCGCTAGAAAAACTTCAGCGCAGTCAAAGGAATCAGCCATGCCAGAAGTCACAATCGTTTATTGGCGCGACATTCCCGCACAGGTCATCGTCGGCAAAGGCCGTCGTGGATCAAAGCGCCAACTGCCCGAACGGTTTGAACAAGCCATCGACCGTGCCGCCATGAAAATCGGTGCCGGTGACAGCGATGCCTATCTGGCCGAATGGCGCAAAGCCGACGCCTATGTGGTCGAAGGTGAACCCGATGCAGTGGCCGATGCCGAAGCTGCACGGATTGATGCCGAATACGACCGCGACCGCATCAAAACGCTGATTGCCAATGACGGCTGGGCGTAAAGGTTGATCCCTTCCATGAAAGAGAAAATTATGTCCCTTCTCAATTTCCGACGCAAGCAAGCCCCTGCCCCCGACATGCCAAATCCGGCAGTCGAAGCATTCTTGCAGGATTATTCCATCGAAGTGATGCCGCGCACTGCCGAGAAGGTCGAGAATTTTCGCGAACTGCTGCCTGCGGGCACCCGCGTCTATATCGCCCATATCGAAGGCACGCCCATCGAGGATATGGTCGCAACTGCCGCGCGTCTGAATGCAGACGGGTTCAAAGTGATGCCGCACATGCCCGCGCGCATCATCAAGGACAAGGCGACGCTGGAAAACTGGATCGCCATGTATCAAGGCGAAGCTGACGTAAAGCAGGCGTTGCTGCTGGCCGGTGGCGTGACCACGCCCCACGGTGATTTCTCGGATTCAATGCAGTTGATGGACACCGGCCTTTTCGACAAACACGGGTTTGAACGGCTGCACATCGCAGGTCACCCCGAAGGCAACCGCGACATCGACACCGACGGCACCCGCCTGCGCGTCGACGATGCGCTGCGCTGGAAGCAAGGGTTTTCCGAACGCACCGATGCTAAAATGGCCATCGCCACGCAATTCGCATTTGAGGCGCAGCCGATCATCGAATGGGCCGACAGCCTGAAACACGCTGGCATCGACCTGCCGATCCACATCGGTATCGCGGGCCCGGCCAAGCTGCAAACCCTGATCAAATTCGCCATCGCTTGCGGTGTCGGCCCATCGCTCAAGGTGCTGCAAAAGCGCGCCATGGACGTGACCAAGCTGCTGTTGCCCTACGAGCCAACAGACGTGATCTCCGAACTGGCCGCCCACAAAGCCGCCAACCCCGACTTTAACATTACCCATGTGCATTTTTTCCCGTTGGGCGGGATCAAAACGAATGCCAATTGGGCCATCGAAAACGGCGGGGCCTCTGCCCGACCTGCCGACGCCGTTTAATCCCCGTCTAAAAGAAAGAAACAAAATGACCAGAACAGTCGTCGAATCCAAAACCAAATCAGCGATCATCGGCTTTGACGAGCCGTTCTGCGTTATCGGAGAACGCATTAACCCGACGGGCCGCAAAATCCTTGCCGAAGAACTTGAGCGCGATGATTTCAGCCGTGTCGAGGCAGATGCAATCGCGCAGGCTGCGGCGGGCGCAAATATCCTCGACGTGAACTCGGGTGCCGTTTTCTCGAACAAGATGGCCGAAGACCCCCGTTATGCGGATAACAACTTTGTTGAACCAACGCTGATGCGTCAGCTGGTCGAAGTCGTGCAGCGCGTCGTAGACATCCCCCTGTGCATCGACAGCTCGGTTCCGGGCGCGCTGGAAAACGGTCTTGCCGCTGCCGAAGGTCGTCCGCTGCTGAATTCGGTCACCGGCGAGGAAGAACGCCTTGAGCTGGTTCTGCCACTGGTCAAGAAATACAACGTACCGGTCGTGGCGATCTCAAACGATGACACCGGCATTTCCGAAGACCCCGATGTGCGGTTCAACGTCGCCAAAAAGATCGTGGAACGCGCCGCCGATTTCGGCATCCCCGCCTATGACATCGTGGTTGACCCGCTGGTCATGCCAATCGGTGCCATGGCAACTGCCGGTCATCAGGTCTTTACCCTTGTGCGCCGCCTGCGCGAGGAATTGGGCGTGAACACCACCTGCGGTGCATCCAACATCAGCTTTGGTCTGCCCAACCGTCACGGCATCAACAACGCGTTCCTGCCGATGGCAATGGGTGCCGGTATGACGTCCGCGATCATGAACCCGATTGCCCTGCCGGTAAATCAGGCCAAAATCGCGGAACACAAGGCGTTGATCATGGCCGCTGGCATTATCCTGCCAGAAGACATCGACGACGAAACCTTCGTGACGCTCTTTGGTCTGGGATCGACCAAAGCGACCCCCGGCAAGGAAATGGAAGCCATCCGCGCCGCCAACTTCCTGTATGACCGCGACCCGAACGGGACCGACTGGATCAAGTTCAACAAAGTCGCCCCCAAAGCAGGCCAAGAAGGCCGTGGCCGCGCAGGTCGTGTAGGCGGACGCCGTCGCGGGTAAGGTTTTTATTGCGATTTGACAAAAGAAACCCCTGATGGACGATGGTCTGTCAGGGGTTTTCTGTTGGGGGGCCGTCCGCATATTGTGTCGGTCCGCTGTGCGGATAAACCGGAATTAGAGGCCACTCTTATCAGTGCGCGATTTTGCCGGAAGTCCGAAACGCGATTAGATCAGTTCAAAACGCGCAATTCCCGCCGCGGCGAGTTCATCGTCGAGATCGGGATCGGTTAGGATGTCGATCACTTTTGCTGCTGTATTTGGTGATGCGCCGTTCCGAAATACCGACATGTCGATATGTGTGCCAAGATTCTCGGGGAACACCGCTACGGGAACGACTCCTGACGTGGCAATCACTGTTGTGAGAGGGGCAATCGCAAGCTCGTATTCGCCGGTCGCGACCGATACCGCAGGAACGCCCCCAGCCATCGGATGACTTTGCGGCAAGACGGAACCAGTCAGCCCCATGCGCTCCATCACGTCCAGATAGGTGCGTCCGCTCGTCCCTGCGCCTGTATAGGCTATGCTTTTCGCGCTCCTGAGAAGCGCTTTGATACCATGTGAGTCCGCTATCATTTGGCCATGCGCCCCGCCTTTACGCGCAATCGCAAGTGAGACACGCCCGAATGCACGGTGGCTGCCGCCATCTGCAAATCCATCATCGATCAAGGCCTTCGCGTAAGATGGATTGGTCAGGCCGATGTCATAAGGCTCGCCCGCTCTGATCCGCTCCGGTATCAGTGGGTTCAGCTCAACCTCCTGTATAAGCCGCACGCCTGTCTCGGCTTCCACGCGCGGCAAGAGGCGGTCCATGACAGACCGGATCGCCGCAGGAACGAACATGCGCAATGTAGTCGGCATACTGAAGCTCTCCCCGCGACACGCCCGCGCCGTGGCCCCATTATTAAACGTATCGTTTGGTGCCCGGCAAGCCCGTTTGTTGTGGTCTCAATTTGGGCTCGAAGCGGTCATGTGGCAACGCGGCGGGAATTGGCAACGCGGCGGGAATTGGCACCATGATCGGGAGTCAGTTTAAGAATGCTAAAGAGCGGCCGGTTCGCAGCCGACTTAGCACCTGTCAGGTAGTCAACATCGCCGCGGTATGGATTGAAGTTCATTGCTTGCTCGCCGCGGTATGGCGCATCCGAAGTCACCCCGCCGATGGAGGTGAACGCCTACACAGTTTCGCCTGCCCCCATGCTTTCACGGGGGGAATAGCAAACGACCCAGTCGCCCTTCTTTAGGGATTTTACCACGATATGTTTACCGTGCCCATGCTGCGCAAAGCCACCATCGCGTCCGCCGCGGGCATGTTCAGCCGATGCAGAACCCTGCCAGAACGCCATCGCTCAACTCACCTCAAGCGCATCAGCACAGCGCTGCAACAGGTCTCTCAGAACCTCAGTCTTGTGATCCGTCAGGTTCGATAGCATCCGTCGCTCGACCGCCTCGGCAGCCACCACACCAGCATGCGCTGCTGTTCGACCTTTTTCGGTCAATTCGATCATAATGTCCGCCCGTGTTCCCGATGAGGGGGGCGCAGGACAAAACCGGCTCGCTCAAGAATGAAGAGCAGCACCGCATTTTGAGCTGCGGAGACTCCGATACCGGTCAGCTCCGCTTCCGGTCGCAGAGGATGCTGGGTGATCTTCAAACCATAGCCGGCTCAAAGCTTGAGCTTTTGCTTGAGCGTCTTTGCACCGGTGTTCAGTTGTTCGCCAAAGTCCAATACATTGCCTGACGCTACGACTACTTGATTTACCGCAGTCATAGGGGCCGCATAGTCGAATCCGACACCGGCACCACTACCGATCATGTCGGTTGTGATGTTCATTGCTCTGACTATCTTCTTGAAGGCGTGAATATCTTCGCTTCGCCCGTCTTTTAGGAGGTCAAGCTGCTTTTCCATCTTGTTCAGCAACTTCTGCTTCGTGACCAAATCTCTGTGAGCATCATTATTTTGAAGTAGTTTCAGCTTGTCTTCCATTTTGTCGATCTGCTTCTTGCTTTTTGCCAACTGCCCATCCGCGACGGAGATCAGCGCCTGAACACCGGCAACTTCGTCCTCCCCAGATTTTTGAAGCTCTTTCTTTAGCTTGGCGATGTACGCCACGTCCCTGTCTCTGTGGGTCTTCATGTTGTCCAGAAGCGTTTCGATCGTGTCCTGCTTGGAGCCGAGGTGGGCGACTTGGTAGACCAGTTGCTCTATCTTCTTCTTGTACTTGTGGACCAGCAACTTGAGGTTCTCGATGCTTTTAGAATGCATTGAGAGAAACTCTTTTTTCAGCACCGCTTTGGCTTCTCGATTTTTTCCCGTCAGCGCCTTCTCTTTGTACTGAAGGTAGAGCCATTTATGACGTGGAGAGTCCTGTTCGCCTTTTTTGACCAGATCGTCCATCTCATTCTGGATCTTCTCCATGGCACCTGCCTTGTCGAGAAGATATTCGAGGTTCTTTTTCATGCTTGCTTCAAGCTCTCGTGTGCTCTGGTATTTCTTGTTAAAGAAATCCCAAGAGTCCTTGAGTGACTGCGCAGCCGCCTTCAGCGCCAAAGCACCGGCGGGAAAGGTGAAAGGATTGGTAGACAAAGTAGCACCAACAACAAACAGCGCAGGGGCGGCAATCGGCTTGACTGCGTGCTTCACGCTTTGAACTGCCAACCGCCCCTTTCGTGCTTTGCCCTTGAAATACTGGTGCATCGTCTTTTCCGTGTAATCGACGAGCTTGTTGAATTCTTTGGTCAGCAACTGGTCGATCTGGAAGAGCAGCGTATTCACGTCCTTTTCCCGCGTTTTCGGTGTCTTGAAGCCAGTCACGCCGCCGACGGTCACAACATGCGCCTTCCAAAAATCGTTAATCATTGGAGATATTTTGGAGTCTACCTTGTCAGACGAGAGTTTGAATCGGGACTCTACCAGTTTCTTGAAAGACCTTTCATCCCCATCGGTCCAGTCATTGGTTTTCTCACTCGCGATGTTGATTGGCAACGTGTAGGTCAGATTCTTCAGGTTGCCATAGTCGAGAATTGATTTCTTGGGGTCATGTTTCTTAAAGCTTTTGGAGACTGATTCAGTCCAATCGACCTCAAAACTGTAATTCTTTTTAGGCATCGGGGGTCCCCCAAATATAAATTTTAGTTTAAAATAATCAAAAATAAACCGACATTTTCAAACTAAATTCGGTTTGAGACGATGTTCTTTGATCTTCGCCTTGATTTCAACCATGGACTTCGCATCGTGGCCCAAAACGGCAGCTCTGGAGTTCGAAGAGGCGTCAAGAAGCTTGATTTCCACAGGATATGTGCAGTTGAGCATTGTCCAAGCAGAGTGACCTCCCCCCCCAAATTTCCCACAGTTTTCGGTAGAAGCGGCCCACAGGCCTTTCCTTATGGATTAGATGCATTGCCAGCGAAGCCAGTCTGCACCGCCCATGGCCTACACTCAGTTTGAGCCAAGCGCCTTGGCAGAAAAGGTTGCCAGAACCCAAAAGATCGGCGCTTGGACTGGCAGCACAAGCCTGTCCAAAAACACGAACTACACGCGCGCAGCCGACCAAATCGGCATCCTGCCTGGGGGAGAACAAAGAACGAAAACGGTAAACCGTGTTCAAAAGTTTCCAAAATCGCCAATATAATTCAATTAAATCAATTTGGTAGGATTGTGATGGTGAACCCAGCTGGATTCGAACCAGCGACCTCTGCCTTCGGAGGGCAGCGCTCTATCCAGCTGAGCTATGGGTCCATCTGAGGGCGGTATAGCCAGCCACGCCGTCCCCTGCAATTACAAAATCGACCTGCGTAAAATCAGTGTCGTTTTATCCAAAAAGGTCATGCGCCAATTCCAACGCCTCGATCAGTGTGTCGACCTCGCCGGTGGTATTGTACATGCCAAAGGACGCGCGGCAGGTGGCGGTTTCGCCAATATGCGCCATCAACGGGCCACAGCAATGTTGCCCCGCCCGCACAGCAACGCCCTTTTTATCAAGGATCGTAGAAATATCATGCGCATGTGCTGCCCCGTCCAGCGTAAAGCTGAAAATCGCGGCTTTGTCAGGGGTTGTCCCCTGCACCTGCAACCAGTTCAGGCCCGCAAGCCGCTCGACCGTATAGTCGCGCAAGGCGGTTTCGTGGGCAGCGATGTTCGCCATCCCCACGCCCATCATATAATCCAGCGCAACACCAAGGCCGATGGTTTGCACGATGCCGGGGGTGCCCGCCTCGAACTTCATCGGGGCGTCGTTGTAGGTCACATTATCTTTGGTCACTTCGCGGATCATGTCGCCACCACCCATGAAGGGGCGCATTTCAGCCATGCGTTCGGGTTTGATATAGATCGCACCTGACCCGGACGGACCATACAGCTTGTGACCGGTAATAGCGTAGAAATCACAGCCGATGTCCTGCACATCGACGGGCATGTGCACGGCGGCTTGGGAACCGTCCACCAACACCGGCACGCCCTTGGCATGGGCCCCCGCTGTGATCGTTTTTACGTCAACCACAGTGCCCAGCACGTT